>Ga0209777_10001827_pt1 | contig 29377 bp, 33 predicted proteins | sample FrelakmetHBP12HB_FD_187147 | JGI IMG/M metagenome (GOLD analysis project Ga0209777, IMG submission 187147) | Freshwater lake sediment microbial communities from the University of Notre Dame, USA, for methane emissions studies -HBP12 HB (SPAdes)... | ecosystem: Environmental > Aquatic >...
GGGCTTCTTAAGCAGATTTTAATTGCTTAAGCGATTCGCTTCCGAATCGGATACTTTTTAGTTGGTACTAAATTTCTCTTTTTTTAGCTAAATTTCTTAGGTATCCTGCTGACAAGGTCTTGCTAAAATACCGTGATAGAAAATCTTAAGTCTTTAGTTCCCTTAAGTTTTTACTCACTAAAAGGATTTGATTAGTGAAACCCATACTTAACTTTTCAAAGAACAAAACAAAAGCTATTTTCTTCTTTAGAGTAGATTATGTATGAATTCAACAAGTTTTCAACTTTCGTTACTTTATCGGTGCCTTATATCTCCGGCATGAATGCCGGAGTCTTACGGCACGAAGGATAAAGAATTTTTGAAAAAATATCTTAATGATAAGACTCTCGATCTCCCTCTTGGAGAAAAGCTGAAGATAGCTTTTAAAATCCAATATGAGTATTGGAAAGATAGACTAGATCCACCCAATTTGCCTTTTGAGACATTTATTCTGTTAGTTGATAAAATTCCAGATAACATTCCTGATGCAACTTGGGAAAAACGACTGAGTGATAAAGGTGAATTTTCAGATATTGGTGATGATGTTATTTTTCAATTTGTTTTTTCCCTAAACTTCGCAGGGCGAAGTCAGGAATATTATCTGAAAGGGTACTTTTTCGAAAAGGGCTATACTCGTGGAGTTGTTATCCAAAGTTTTAGAGCAAACGAAATTAAAAAGACCACAAAAAGATTAAAAGTTATAAAGTGAGGGTTATTAAAATGAAACAGGAAGCAACATACAAGCAATTGACAAAAAATATAGGAAAACATGTTTTCAAATATAATGCTCATGTCCTCGATAAAAATACAGACGTATGGACATCAGAGCATCAAATTCAATTTACGGACTGGTTGAATACTCTGTATCAAAAGAATAGAGATGCTTTTAAAATACAACAAATACGCCTTCCAGTATGTTTTTCGGATATTATAAATAAAATAAAAAAGGAGCATCCGGGGACGGATGATTCAGATGTTATTAAAGCATGTATCAGGGTATATTTTGATGCAATAAAAGATCAAAAAAACCACGACACTGTCGAAAGCATATTTTATGACAAAGAATTGCAACAATTGATTAAGCAATCCAGCAATACATCCTATTCAGTCATTTTTAAGCCTTTGGCTTTTATGGATATTGAGGGAATGGCTTCGGCATTTTCCATTAAAAAGCAAATTGTAATTACAGATGCGGTTACACGAGTTTTAGCGTGTTATTTTTTTGTGAAAAAACATACAGATGAGAAATTCGCTTTTTGGATACAAGAACAGCTTTTTTCTTACCTAAAAGCTGCGTAAATTTGACACAACACCATCGTACCTTTTTTCGTTTAATGGCGTGAAACAGATGTCATAAGATGGTCAGGAATGTCATATCGACGCTGTAACTAACAGGTCATAATTGTTAATAAAAGTCACGAATGTCATCGTTTGTCCGGTGCTGTTTTTTAAGTTCGACTCCCGCCGCATCCATCCCTTTAACCTTTAGATTTAATTAACCTTTGCGACTAAAAATTCAGCCAGACGTTCTTCCGAAAGAACGCAATATTCTTTAGCAATGTCAATTCCGATAAACTGTCGGCCTCTCATCTTCGCAGCGATTGCTGTTGTACCAGATCCCATAAACGGATCTATGATGATTTGAGCATCAGTAGAGCCAATGATCCTATCAATTAGTGCAACAGGAAAAGGAGCCGGATGTGTATTGTGCATTTCTTGAGGGAAGGTCCAAACATCCCCAAAAGCATTAGCTTTAGGAACGAGCTTAAATTTAGGCTTTGTAATCATATAAATTACTTCATATGTCGGTAAGAAGTAACCGGGATTAAAATTAATCCCTCCTGCTCGCTGCCAAATAATAATTTGACGAACAGGAAATCCATCTATGATTTCTCGCCTATCTTGAATGAGATTCGCTTGTACACGCCATTTGTGGTTATAAAAAAAAGCACCCGATGGCTTTAATACCCGCATAGTTTCAGTCAATATTGCTCGTTGCCAACTTATGTATGCACCATAAGGCATGTTATCGTTATAGGTAGCGTAGCCATTAAGTAATGCAGCGGAAGCCCATTTACCACCACGTCCATCCTTCATACCATTTCCAGTTGAGTTTTTTAGGTTATAAGGTGGTGAAGTGATGGCAAGGTCAATACTTTCATCAGGGATTTTTTTTAAGACATCAAGAACATCACCATTAATAAATTTATCAATAAAATCTGATGGAAAACTTAGATTTTGATTACTACTCGTTTCTTTCGCCATAATTATAAGCCACTATTTTTTTGTATGTAATCTCGTGACATCCCAATTTTTTACCCATACCCACAACCGAACACTTTCCCTACATTAATCTCTATCTTGCCAAGGTTCAATTAATTTGACAAACAATCGCATTGAATGGTACTTGCCATCTTGGTCAACTACTTTGAAACTAACTATATGTTAAAAGGGTGGTACATTTAATTGTACTTTTTGGTTGGGGTAGGAATGTAAACCGCATTATGTGCTACAGCGAAACATTTCTCACATAAGCACCTATCTTCGACATATCCGTTGTTTTCGTTCTTATGGTCAACAAGCCGTTCGTACCAAAGCGTAAACCCCTCACCGCAAGATTCACAATCTCGCCAGCCATCATCAATTTCATCAATAAATGTAGAAAGCACAATTATGTATACCACCCTTTTATATGTTACATATGGAAAAGTGACATTATTTCACTTATCCAGCCATGTCAATTTGTTCTTATGCGTAACGATAAAATCGCGTTTTATACCAGATCGCACCCACTCACTGATAGTCATCATTGCCAACCCCACAAACATCTGAATAAAGCCCACTGCATCGATCATGGAACAAATATCGCCTTGTTGGGGATCTACATCATTGGGAACATCATAGTGAGCATCCCAAAGGCATTCTGCGGAGTATAGTGGGGAGAAACCCAAATGCAATAAATTGGGTTGTCCTTTAAAATTTTTCAAATAAGTTCGTGATTTTGAATTATCAAAGCAATCAATCCAAAGTTCAGAACTATGCCCAAAAAGAACTGTTTTATCATCTACTCGCATTGTTAAAGGTTCATAGTTCAATTTTTTAACATATCGCATTCCAAGCATCATCAATGCTTTAGTTTTAGGTTGACCAACCATTTCTCGAAAATATGCTTGGGTTCTGATATTCCGATCTTCAACTTTATCGAAATCAATGCCTGTATACCCATAATCGGGAAACTGCTTAACAAGCTGCACAAATAGATTACTGCCAATAGCACCTAAACCAAAAATTTTAATTTTCATGTCAATTCCCTTATATTTATCGAGATTAAGAAATATAAGAATCGTAAGCGCATGATAATAAAATGAGCAATTTTCTAATGGGTTCTAATGCTCCTATTATAGTTTCATCTTCTCCAATCACAGTATCTTCTTCAATCACAGTACCATCTTTAATTTTATAACGTTTTAGATTTGGGTTTCCTTCTATATCACAATACATAATCCAAAAATTAATAGCAAAACCGAAAGCCATGTTCAATGCTTTCATACACTGAATATCCAAGGAAGAATAGGTGTCAACTCCCGGTGGATGCGAATGGATAAAATGTAATTTTTCTTTATCAAAATCTGATGTTTCTTTTATAAATTCCCATATACTTTCAAAATCAAAATCAACACTACCATATGTACCTATGCTAGCACTTAGGAGTGAATTACCATATAGAACTAAAGCAGATTCTCGCTTAAAAACGGCATTCATCTTTAGCTTTCTCCTATAATTCTTCTTGTAATTCTTCTTGTAATTCTTCTTGTAATTCTTCTAATCGAAAGTTTACTTTCAAAGATTCTAAACTAAGCTCACTTATCTCATCCACTGATTTTTCTTCGTTACCCTCTGCAATACGTTTCATTTGACAATCCAAAGCTTGTTTCATCTTCGTAAGCAATACAATATCTTTACATTGATCAATTCTCATATATTAGTGCCTCGTTATAAAAATGACATCTCTATCTTCATATTCTTCAGCGGTTTTCACCAATGCAGTTAAATTAAGCTTTTTGTCTCCCCCTGAGAGACAATAACCCGCTTCACAACACATCCACGTAGTAGCATCAATAACACTATTGTACTTAAAACCACCACCTACAAGTTCCCAATCAACTATTAAACGATTACCTGATTGTGAATACCCTATTAAAGTAGCACCTGCACGTTCTAATGTCATCTTTAATCTATATGGAATTTCTTTCATTCTTTTTTCATGATTTTCAGTTTCTGTTTTTTGTTTTAATATTTCTCTTAACTGATCACGTTCGAAAGAATGAAAAAGATATAATGTTCTGAGTTCAGGAGTAATCCCTTTGAATGTGTCAAGAGATTGTTCGTTATCAAAAGCCATTTTGACATCACATATTTTAATGTCTGAATAATTAGGACAAATATAGAAAAACTGATTTGTTTCCCAAAATACAACATTAATTGCTGAAAAAGTATCTACGCTATTAAAATGCAAAGGTGCTATTAGGTTGGCTCCCCATAGTCTATGAGCTACATCAAAATTATTAAACACAATTTGATTGCCATACGAATAACCAGTAGCGCAATTATATTTGGAATTAGTAGTAGCCCAAAAATAAGGTTCTTTGGCGATTGTTCTATTGTTTTGTATTTCAACAACCCACCAGCCGTCTTCAGCTTCTATTGAATATTTTTTTCGATGGTATTGAAAAGATTTTTGCAGAACCGGAACGATTACTTCTTTTTTTGAAACTAATGATGAAAAATCTATGGGCATTAGATATCCGCGCTATTTGTTTTCGGCCAAGTGTATTTTGCTAATTTTGTTGCAAATTGTCGGACTTGAACCAACTACCGAAAGAATCTGAATCTTTTGCTCTACCAGTTGAGCTAAATTCGCTTGTAAGCAAATTACGAGGGGCCGAAAACAAATAACTTACATAAAATATACTAAACGAAATTTTTCTTGTCAACTATTTTCTCATCCTCTTTCGAGGCTCAAAGCTTATAACATTCATCCTAGATTCTTGCTCATCCAAAAAATTAAAACTATCTCTTTTTTGCATGTAAAAACTAATTTTACTAATGGCTTTCGATAACAAAATAGGGGTAAAGAAAGCAAAAAAACAAGCCAAGAAACAAGATACTAATGAAGATGTTTTATGTTTTAAACTTAGTATAAAACCAATATAGAATGTTAAAAGTACAATAACCATAACTATAGTAGAGATGATACGTAACCACTTAATTTTTTTTTCATACCTTGATGTCAATACTCCCCATTCCTGTAATAATCTTATCGAACTTTGTGCAGTTTGAATTTGGAAACAATCGATAGCATAGTCCAAATGCTCATAGTAATCAGTTAGCTTTTTACTTTTTAAAAAATTTCTAACCAATACCTCTTTTTTTTCAAACTTTACCATTAGCCATAACAAGCGTCTGTATATCTCATTAATAGTTTCGATTTCAGTATTTTTAGGCATCCTACGCAACCAAAACACTTTCCCACCATTTTGGTAATGATAACAACGGGGTGGACAAAATCTCATCTAATACGGCTGTAGTACCCCGTAAAGCCGTTTTAATCGCTTGGGAAACTAGGGCCGACTCTGATAGCTGACTGGGTTTAAGCTCAACTACAGGAATACCACATGCTTCTAAACCCATTTTTAGAACCGGTCTACTATTACCACCAACATTTATAATCACCGCTTGCTTAGAATCGGGAATACCTTTAGCCCTAAAATTCCTGATCATAGTAGGTAAATCACCATCCGTATGCTCTTGATCGGTGATATAAATATCAATATCACAATCAAGATTCCGAGCATGTTGATACAAAGCAAGGCAGTTAGTACCACCACCGACTCTTTGCCCATATAAAGCTTTTGCAAAACCATCCTTGGTAAATTTTTCTGGTCTTGCTAATGCATACCCATTACTATTGAACAGCCCCCAATGAAAATTTACTTCAGGATTCTTTATTGACTCTGCAATAATAGCTCCTTTGTCAATTGCTGTTTCAATTGCTTGGTGCATAGATCCAGAAATATCAATATGCAAAAAAACTTTACCCAAATCTCCAACCTGTTCCTTGCGGATAGCCGCTTTTGTTTCTTTCAATGCGGTTTCGGTTTCCTGATCCATTTTAGCTTTAATGCGTTCAACTCGATCAATAGCATTTTTAGCAGTTTGGATTTTTTGATCATATATTTTTTTAACTTCTTTGTTTTTTAACAAACCCTGATTCTCAAACATTTCTGTCAAAATGACCGTTTGATCACCACTGGCTTGCTCTAAAATAGCCGCAGCAATGACTGGAGTAAGCTTATCAGGTAATGCACCCAGCACAGGTAACGGTGACAATTTCTCATCCCTAATTTTGTTTGCGATTTCAAGCTCATTTAGACCATTAAAATCAAACATTGATTTTGTTTTAGTTGCCCCGTGGCCGGGATATCCAGCTTTTTGTGCCCAATTCAAAATACTTGCCGCTTCAATAGATGGAGCTATCCTTGCCGATCTATACAAATTTATAAAAGTATTGCTCAAACCAGCTTTTTTGATACCCCCCAATGCTTTGAGGTTAGCTTCCCTATATTTAATATATTTCTTAGCCGCTGTTTTCAATCCCTTTGAAAAATGAGTCGCCACGGGTTTGTTACCAAATTGCAATTTAGTGTTGGCTAATCTCAAGACTCTTAACACTAGTTTAGGATCAAGTTCGTTTAAAGCTGCTTGTGATACTAAACGCCAATTAGGTTTGGTAAACTCAGATCCCTTTGAAAAAGGTGTACCATCTGCATCTGATAAAGAGTTTGCAAAAGTCGCAACAACTTTCAAATCTTTACTATCCAATTTTTTAATCGCATAGCTTGTAAAATGAGCTAAAAACAATGGATCTTTTTCAGCCAAATAAGAAAAGGTAGTTAATATATTTTCCAGCTTTTCTTGTTGCAATTTATTTTTAGACCAAAGGTGCATACAACCCTCAGTAATTGTATGGTAGGCCGTTAATCTTTCTTTATCATCCAAATAGCTTAATTTGTTTTCCATCTCAAACTCCTTTACAACGCCTTACAACCCACAATTTTAGAACAAATTCCCTTGGGAATCTAATTGTCCTTTGATTCCACACCATCTGCAATGCACATATGTTATACAACCAAAAGGATCTTTCGGATCTTTCCACGTTTCTAATGATTTAGATGTCCAAGTACAGTGAGAAAAACCCGATCAACACCAAAATTTTTTAAACCAATTAAATTTATTATCAATAGCGACTTTACCCGCAGTTGAATTAGGGATAAGATAAATATTTCGAGATTCTGTGGCCTTTCTTGTTTTATACAACCAACCTGATGAATCTTTAATATCTGTACCAAATCGTTCCGTAATAGCTGGTCTTAAAGCTTCAAGTAAACTCTGTTCATCCGATTCAAAAGTCAAGCCATAATCAGCATAATCTACGATTAAGTCTTCACCCGCAATAGCTATAATAATTTTGTTCGATATTTGTTCAGTCATATGTTTCCTTTCTAGTGGTGTCGCTCTAAAAATACTTCCTTTATTTCCGCCATACTTTCGTTAAAAAAATCAATTAAATTTTGCTTTTTTCAGGGTGCATTTCAAGTAGCACCATCTCCAACGCCTGTATTCTACTATCCAGTATCAAAAGCTTCGTTTCCGTTATTCTGTCCATAACCAATACCTATATTTGAGTGTATATGAGTATTAAGGATATTGATTTTTTTGTCTAGTGGATATTTTAAATTATTTCTGCGTATGCTTGAAGCCACCATTCATCTACTGTCACTGTGTTCAAACCCGCATAGTTTTTTTCGAATTGTAACTCATCCAGTTCTATCGGTGAGGTTTTTAATAGAAATTTTTTATCTGCTACGATTTGGTTACTTTTTAATATCAAAGAATTATCAATCCTAGCTGGTATTATTTTTGAAGTACCTGTAGGCAAAAACAATACGCCATTTTGAATGGTCTGTATAAAATTTAACCATTTTAAATTTCGAGGATATTTTTTAGGCTGAATTAAATTTTCGTTAATCAGCCAAAGAGTATACGCACCATAAGCATAATGCTCACGCATTCTTCTGATAATAGATTTTATTGGAATAGGAGTATTTTGGATCTCAATAGCTAGTGTATGCCCGTTTATCTCTGCTAGAATGTCTGTTCTTGTCGAACCTATTTTTTTCTCCATATCGACATAAATACCTGCCTCGATCAAAGTCCAATAAAGATCGTACTTCATGTCAGAATGGTTGTAAGATTCCACCTTATTACCCCCAACAAAAAGGTAATATAGAAATAGAAAATATACTTTTTGGACCAATTGACTTAGTTGATAATCTTCGTTAGAATTGAAATCTGCTTGAAAAAATTGTTATCTTTTAAGCATACAAATACCCCTCTAAGGACGTAATCAAATGAAAGCATTATTTTTAGTAATCATGGTTTTTGGTTTAACCGGATGTATTACTGATTTAAAACAACGCGATATGGAATATCGCATTAAAATTTTGGAGAAGAGAATAACTATCCTAGAAATGAATATAGATGAATTATCGGATGTATGCCCCTAATACAAAAAACAATTGCATTCCTTTTGAATACGTATTTTTGGAAATCAATAATACGCTTAACTCCCCGTCTATACGGCTACCCCAAATTCAAACTCGAAAATTACTTTGTGATAAGAAAAATTCTTAGAGAAAATCCCAACGATATTTTTTGTTTTGTTGGTTGTGATAATCATTCTGTTGCGCTTATCATGCAAAGAAAACTTTATGGGATTCATTGGGGTCATAGCGGTTTTTTAGAGTTGGGTGAGGACAATGAAATCTATATAAGCCATGTAAGACGCAAAATTCGTTATGACAGTTTACTGTACTATTTAAAAGAAATAGATAACTTAGCAGTGATCAAATTCCATCTTTCTGAAGATGAGAAAATACTGGCTAGGCAAAAAATAGCTAAACTGAAAAAATCTAAAGTTACTTACTTAGTAAAAGACCCTTTAGAAAAAACAGGGCAATATGCTTCACCCGATACATGGAAGGAACTTGATGAATTTCATTTCTATTGTTCGGAATATCAGTACTACGTTTTTAGGGGTATGAATCATCCTTTATTTTCTTATGGCCGAAATAGATTTTCAACCGATGATTTATACAAAAGTGGAACCATTGTTTTCGAGGGGTGAAGCCTCCCCTGCCTAAAGGCAGGGGAGGCTTCACATCTCCGGCATGAATGCCGGAGTCTTACACGGAAGATAAACATGTTAAGCTGTTTTAATTTTAATTTGTAGAATCAAAAAATACGTGATATAAAATAATTGCAGGGATGAAGCAATGGCCGCTTGCGTGGCTCATAACCACGAGTGATGGGGTTCGAATCCCCACCTTGCTATTTTCTATCCAATTCGTTTGCTAATAACATCTGTATTGTCGCATTTCGAGAATTACCTGTTTTCCTTGCAAATTCTTCTATTTTAGAAATTAAACTAGATGGTAGCATTAAACCCACACGTACTTTTCTAGGCTGTTTTGGTTGATTACTTATATCATTGCCTGTGGGTGTAAAATAAGTTTTTGCCTCTTCAGATAATGAGTTGTATAGATCCTTGTGTGTTTTTATTTTCTCCTCTAGAATATCTTCATCTTCATCCAATATTTTCCAACTGCGCCTAACACGGGAATAAACTGAAACTTTTTCACAGTGCATAAATCGCTTAATTAAGCGTGAAGCTCTTTCCTTCCACAATGGTAGATCGTTTGGATCTAGTCTAGATATAAGTTCCGCAGTATCAAAATATGTAGTGCCATCCTCTACTGCTGGTCTTTGAATTGTAATTTCAGTTGTAACAGAAGATGACCAAGGTACGCCGTGGGGTGCTACTGTTCCATCCAGACCCTGTTCTGACAATATCTCATTTTTTTGCATTTTTACCGCCTTTACTTTTGTCTTGAGCAACCATTTTTTTAGCCGGTTCTACTGCTATTGAACCCTTTGTTCGTAATAGAGCCGGTTTTCTAAGTGGTCTAGATTTTCTTACTTCTTTTAATTCTTGAACCCCCGTAATTTTTATAGATGGTAAACCACCGGATTTATGCCATTCGGATTTAGCTGAAGTATATTCGGCATAACCGGCAGCTAACCCCAAACAAACCAACCGTTCAATAACCATATGTGAATCAGTCCACATTTTACCAGTAGTGTCAACACAAAGACTTGAAAAAGGACCACCTACACCAACCTCTAAAAAAAAGCTTTTAATAGTTTCTTTATGCATCTGAATTCGTTCAGGACGGAAACCAAAACGACTTAGTATACCTTCTACTATAGTAGAACCCTCAAGTTCGCTTTGTATAGATATACAAGCATTAAAAACCTCATTGACTCTATCCGCAGTTAAATATCCCATTTTGTACCTCTTAATTATATGGAATCGTACTATTAGATGTGTTACAAATTTTCCCTAATTTGTCAACAGGGGAACCTATGATAAAATTTAAATCTAAAACCTATAATCATACCTTTGATCCCAAAACAGGATATTTTGAATACTGGGGGAAAACAAAAGAAGATAATCCCGATTTATGTCCATATGGACCGACCATATTGGACATAGAAATATCTTCAGGTAAATGCATTGGTTGTGAATTTTGTTATAAGTCAAATGGACCTAGCAAAGAATCCTCTAATATGTCATTTGAGTTGTTCACAAAAATATTTGATAAATTAGACAGAATGGTACTCACTCAAATTGCTTTTGGGTTGACCACTATTGATGCCAATCCTGAAATGTGGTCAATTTTTGCATACTGTAGGAAGCATAGAATAATTCCAAATTATACCTGTAATGGCTTTAACATCACAGAAGAGGTAGCAAAAAAAACAGCGGCTATGTGTGGTGCCGTAGCGGTTTCAATAATAGATAAGGAAACCTCATATGGGGCTATCAAAACTTTTATATCTGCCGGTATGGCATATATAAATATTCATTTTTTATTATGTGAAGAAACTTTTAATCAATCATTTATGATTATGGACGATATGAAAAAAGATCCCCGATTAGCGGGACTAAATGCTTTAGTTTTTCTTCAATACAAACCCAAGACAGGAAAATCAGAAAAATTTACTCCAATACAATCAGTAGAAAAATACCAAAAATTAGTAGGGTATGCTGAAGAAAATAAAATCAATATAGGATTTGATAGTTGTTCTGCACCCCTGTATCTCAAATCAATTGAAAAATCACCAGAGTTTAAAAAGCTTTCTATGTTTGCAGAGCCATGCGAATCTGGCTTGTTTTCCGCTTATATCAATTTCAAGGGGGAATTTTTCCCTTGTTCTTTCTCCGAAGGTATAGGGAACTGGTCTGAAGGAATTAATATTTTAGATTATGATTCTTTCTATGACATATGGGATCATACGAGGGTAAAAGAATGGCGAGAAAATCTATTAAAAAGCTCTAAAAATTGCAAATGCGACTGTCAAACAGTTTGTAGAAGTTGTCCAATTTATGAAATTACTCCTTGCAAAGTTTAGAATAACTAAACCCCCTCTATTTTTTCAATTCAATCTTTTAACGTCTATGTGCTACACTTAAAAACAGAAGCATGTCCAAACTAAAAAAGCTTTGTGTATGGATGACAAACTAGATAAATTTGAAAGAATTTTAAATTTAGTTGAGAGGGCAAGGAAATTAGATTTCGTTGCCATTGAGGCTATGGAGCGATTAAATAAACAGAATATTGACTTTTATAACTTTTATACTAAAATAACAAAAGAGAAAAATAATACCGAAAACAACAACTATAAAGAGGGGGAGCAAACATATACTAATCGGACGCATCTAGACATACAGAATGCAGAGGCACAACAACAGATTCAGAAAAAGGCAAATGATATGGAAAACCAGCAAAACCAGCAAAATCAACAAGACTTTACTAAAGAGCAGTTACAGGCATTTATGGACGCTATTGTTCAAATAACCAAAAAGAATACACCAGCACCAGCACCAGCATCGAAACCGATACCGGCACCCCCACACCCATCGGCACATAAACCAGAAACTGTTGAACCACAGTTTTTATACACTAAGCGTCCATTACCACCACCTGATATGAAGGAAACACGCATACCTCTAGTAGCTGCTGCAAGTCCAGCAACACCCGCTGCTGCAAGTCCAGCAACACCCGCTGCTGCAAGTCCAGCAATACCGACAGCATCTACAACACCGACACCTTCCCCTGCTATTCCAAAGGATCTTTTTTTCATCGATAAAATAAGAGGGTATTCTAGCTCTATTTCTGATAGACTTAAATCAGAGGCGGATATTTTAAAACAAACACAATCTGCGATGACAGAAACCCATAGAATGAGTTTTACTTTATGGAAAGAAATAGATGAATACTTACTATCAAGAAGTAAAAATCAAACCCCTAGCTAAAGTAAATAAAATGGTTAAAATACCCTATACAACTTTTAATGTACTCGACTTTACAATACATAAATACGAGCAAAGATTTCTAGGTAATATAAAAAGTATCTGCAATTTATCTACAAATCTTTGTCAGTTTTCAATGACAAAACTAGTCTATATAACCGGACATCTTTACAAAGGTAACATTTTAGTCTTTGAGTTTACAGAAGATTGGAATGGTCACAAAGTAAATGATATTTGTTTATATGATCTACTGGAAGGTCACCCATGTTTTTATGTTATAGATCGAGAAAATCTGGAAGATATACTCAGTACTCCGATGCAGTTTCGGTATAGCTATAAAATCTTATATGACTTGAAAAAAGAACAGGCCGGAATTGAAACAAAACAAATAGCATCCATAAAAAACACTCCTTGGACTTCTATGGACGAGGTGTATAAAAAATTTGTTGAATCTGAATTCAATGACCCACTGCCATTATGGGATACATATCAACTAGAAATTAGATTAGACCCGAGAAGAGATATCAACGAAACTTATTATATAAGCGAAAATGGGAAATGTAAAAAATTTAAGGCATATCATCGAAGCCCACAAAGCAAAATAATGTCGTCAAGCTAGTGTGGTAATGTCACAACTATCAAGACCAATAGAACGAAAACTATCCAATTTTTTGCAGTGGTTGCATATTCTAAAACAGATCGCCACGCTTAAAAATTTCTTACCACATCTAAGACAATTCCGCATTTTTACTTCTTTATGATTTATTGGTATGCCATTAAGTGAATCATGTTTTACAATAGAAAAGTATTTTTCGGGAATCTTGTTTTTGATCAAACTCTGCATATTCCGCATTTTTTGTGCATTTGGTGCAGTAGTGTATACATCCCGTATAATATCTATCTGTTCCTGTATCATTACTGTATTTTGTTTTCGTCTATTCTTAAGCTTTGGCATAAGACCTACAACAAATATATTGATTGATTGATTGATTATATTCAACAATATACTTAAAAATTATAATATCTGCCAGTATTTTTTTAACTCATTTTTTAGCATCTTCAATATGCTTTGAAATCTGATTTTCAATACGATTGAAACTATCTAATATATTTTCCAATTGTGAATTTATAAGATTAATATCCCCAGATCTATAATCACATTGATTGTGTTCTGCTTTTAAGATAGCAAAATTAGAGACTAAATCTTGAATAGTATCTCGAAGGGAATCAAAATTATCTACTATGGTTTTAATAGTAGATATAAGTTCCTGCCGGATTTCTTTTTGCAGTACTTCCGCTTGTTCATGGAGTCTATCACCAACGCTGGTTTCAAATTCATGTGTATCTAAATATAGATCAAGTATTTGTTTTTCATGTTTTTCATGTCGCCTGTCGTATTGTATAATCATTCGACGAAGAAAAAAGAAAAAGCACCCACTGGTTAAAACAGCACCTGTTATAACTGAAATTAAAGGTTGCATGTAATCTTTAGCATCTGGGTTAAATCCAACTATTGGATTTAGAGGTAATGAATACGCCATGCTCCCAATACACAAGATACAATTAAAAAGTATAGTCAATGTGGCAAATAATCGATTCATAGGCACCCCCAAAATAGTTAAACGTACCTAGCCGATACCCCTACTATTAAGATAACCAAAGTAGGGTATTTTACCTATGTCAATATCTATAGGTTTTTTTCAATCTCTTCGACATCTTTATTAATATGCTTTACTAAAGCCATAAGCGCAGAGAGTTGTTTCCCACCTACTACAGCATTAGCCGCCAATAAAAGCAATTGTAGGTCATTCTCGATATTCAGGAGAAGATCCTTCATGGACGGTGGATCAGATATTCTCAAAATCAGGATAAATGCCAATGAGGTCCAGAAAAACCACATATTCCCAGTAACCATAGTAACAAATTCTGCAATTTTATCGTTAGTTGACTTTTTTTTCATACTAAACCCCACATAAATTTATAAAAATTAAGAATAATTTGATTTGGAGTTTCAATAGAACGTATACAGAATGTAGTTCCTATCAGATTGGTATCTCTAATAACAATATAACCATATTAAATTATATAGTAGCAAAGAGGAGTAAATATTACTGAATTCTATTGATGGGTAAAGTATGCAATTAATTATATCTTCCAAACCAATAGGGAAATTATATCATTTCATCTCCCCTGATCATTTAGCAATGGCGATGATATCTGGTGTGATGAGGCCATTCTGGGGAGGATGCTCACAGCCAATGGATATTAAAAAAAAATATATCAGGCAACCCCCAAAGCACTATAAGAGCGATAGGAAAGAATCACTTTTTTATGGTGTAAGCACGACTCGAAACCCTAATTGGCAACCAAAGGAATACCTTAGAGGCAGCGAAACATCTAGCCTCTATTGGGATGTTATAAGACTTACTTTAGATGGGGATAAAATCGGTACAAAATACCCTGTTAAAAGTTATAACGATTTCTGGAAGAGCGAAAAATACTCTCAGCTTAAACGTACATCGAAAGATGAATTTTATGCCCAAAGTGAAGAAAAGATCATTACTGATGAAAATGGCTTTAAAGATTGGTTTAAATATCTACTAGCTGTGGATGTTTTGGAAGAAGTCAAAGATGAGTTTGATGCATTGGATTTAGACTTTAAAAATGTCCCTGTTTCATTTGTGAGGGACTTCTCTAGGCAGCAAATTGCTGATAAATATACTATCAAAAACGATAAAAATTCAATCAACGCTGGTATTTCGGATTACAATAGATTAATCACAGTATTGAAAAAAATAGTAATATCCTCTAAAAAAACAGACATTGAAAATCTTCAACCGGATACTGTCATATCTGTATTCCACGGAACTTGTTATGAAGATGCTTATAACATGGTCTTAAACGGTATAGATGCTAAAAAACAACATTATAGGAAATACCCACATTTCTCAGGTGGCAAACAAGTTAAAACTGGCCTTTATATTGCACCAGATCTAAAAACAGCACAACAATTTGGACAAACTGTTCTAAAATTCAAAGCCCAAGGTAAGGATTTATACCCCACGTTTCCAGCAGAGATGAAAAAAGATGATAAGGATTTGAAAAAATATTATCCCAATTCATTTAGACCATCGGTATCATTTACTTTACTTTCAAAAGGAATCGAACCGCAAGCATTGTTTAGGGGGTTTGTATCCCCAAGGGCTATAGAAAAAATTTACGTATACGAATATAGCGATAGTAGTTGGAATGAAATGTCGAAAGAAAAGTTTTTAGAACACTATGAACCAAAACAAGCGCACAAACATGTTGTAGAACCACAAGAAAAAATACCCCTAAAAGAATTTTATGAAAGAATTGTAAAAAATGAAGGTGGGTCGCTAGAGGATATTCAAAAAATCGTTAAGCATTATCTTGGCAGAGAAACTAGAGATGCAGATAAAATAAATGCTTTTATAGAAATTTTCCATAGCTTTGCACCTGAAACTGTGCTAAAAAGATTAGCTAAACTAGCGGTCAGAGAAATTTCTTCAGAGCAGATATAACACGTTTATCTAATGAGGCTATCGCTCTTTTCCAAGCTGTAAATTCTTTGTTTTCAATTTTAAGGATATCTCTTTTAAAACCTAAATTTCGAGGTACTTCTTTATAGAATCTATTATTCTTTGACATAGATAAACCAGTATTAGATTTAACATCCTCATCAAAAATCCATATAGTTTCAATACCTTCTTTACGGGCCATAGTTATTAATGTGGAAAGAAGTTTCATATCCCAGTCTTTGAAATTTTCTATCCAAAACTCTTCTAGATGCTTTTTATCCCCATCTGGTAATTTTTCCACTATGTCATCAATACGACGATTAGCGGTGTCACTTATCTTGGTGCTTTTGCCAAACAGGTCTGATTGGATTTCTTCTACCACCCAAAAAGTCGGGAACTTATAGTATCTAATCCATGCGATTGTCTGTGTATGCACCGGATGAATCGATCCACCCATAAGCCTAGAAAAATCACTAAAAAATTGATCGAGTATTGGATCTTTTTTGATTTTACTTATTAATTCTGTACCTAAATTTAACTGTAATACTTTTTGGGTTTCCTTACAAATGCCATATAATTCTGCTTGTAAATGGCTATTCCAAACATCCCCAGACAACCAAAACAACTCATCCTTCTGATCCACTAATTCTTTTTTGAGATCACTAACACTTATAGAATCCCTACCCTTGAATAAAAATTTCAATTTCTCCGCTATCTCAGGATATGTTCGTTTAACATCCACCCAATAAATTTTTTTATTTTCATCTACATCTTCTAACTTAACAGGATCAATTTTATCTATTAATTTTTTAACAACGGGTGTTAGTTTTTTATCTTCAACACTACTTTTGGCGCAAATAATAGCCATTATAAATTCCTTATCGGGCTAAGTGAATCAGTAAACGAAATAATTGGTTAATAGGATTTTTTTCAACACTATGCTCCAATGGAGTAAATTTTCTGTCTTTCTTTGTAGGTGCAAGATATGGTCGATGCAAAGCATCTCTATGTCTTTCATTAAGTTGTGACTTTTCCACATAACCCGCTAGCATATCCTGCTGTTTTTCTGTAGCGTGATCATATACCATTTTTATGACCCCTTTATCTATTTCATAGGGTCTATCTGTTTGTTGCATACCTAAAACAAAACTATCTATAATATCTTTGGTTAAACTCTCAGGGAAATTATTTTTAGTTACTTCTATAATAGCTGCACTTTTTACAGTATCTGATTTTGCTGTATTATATACATCAAGTGCATTATTTGGCTGGATAAGCGCCCGAGCTTTTCTGAAACTAATATCTTTATCATCAACTTCTAAAAGCCAATCATGAGCTATTTTTGGATCTATTTGTTCCATTTGATGTATAGAAAGACTAGGCAACATTTTAGTGATATGTTTTTTGTCGGATAGTAAAGAAATTGCCTTAACTATTAAGCTCTCAACACCATACCCACCAATATCATTTAGACTCTTCACGACTTGGGACAATGCTTTATCTTGATTAGCTAAACTAGGTAGTATCTTTTCAAGAACATAAACACTTTTAGACTTAGCCAATTTTTTAATTTTTTCTAAATCACCCTTGATGTGTGGCCACACTTTCTTATACAAATGTTCGATAAGATCGTGTTTACTTGTAGTATTTATTATATTTACCATAAAATCTACATCAGTTATAAAACTAGCGGCCTCTTTAGCTGTAACAGATGGGGCATTTTCAATAAGAGATTTCAAAAATTCTTGTGATGGATTCAACTGCATAAGTATATTTGAAACATCGTTAACATACATATTATCTTTATTTAAAAGAATATACTCAAGCAAAGCATGATCAGTAATCTTATCAAACGAATAAAAATTCGACAAAGCATTTTCATCAACCAACAATTTTTTTAGTACTTTTTCATTACTAACGGTGTTGATAACTTGTTCAGCAAGTTTAGGATATTCTCTCAATACTTTAAGAAGAAAATCTTGATCTTTTGTTACAAGGGAAATGTATCTCTCGGCTACGATTTCATTTTTTTCAATTAATTTTTTTAACGTACCTACATCCATCTTTTTAACATAGTCTTCAGGAACGTCAAGAGAAGCAAAATTTTCAGTAACTAATTTAGTAATAGATTCAACATCCAATTTTTCATAAGCCCATCTTTGGATTTCGGGGTCTTTTTGTTTCTTAATGAAACGCATCAAAATATCTTGATTATCTATAACATCTAATATTTCTTTTTTACCATTTTTACTGGTTTCACGCAGAAGAAATTTTTCAACGGTAGCCATATCTGTAATATTTTTAATGGCTGCTTTTCTTGTAACATAACTTGGATCTTTTTTAGCTACCTCGATTAGAAAGTCTTGATCCTTTATATTGTTAAGTGCATCAGCACGCTTACGGCCCCAGCTATCTCTTTCACGATGACTCGATGTATCTGGCGTACTTTTTAAAATATCTTGATACTTAGTTTTAAGAAATTTTTCATTTTTAACATATTTTAATAAGCTATCAGCATCTTTTGAAGTTTTGTATATATTAAGCAAATATTCATCGTCATCAATATTGATCAATGCTTGTGCATCTTGGGTTTTAGCATAGTATTTCTTTAAAAAATCATCACCCTTTAGTTTTGTAACAACATTTGGAACTGATAGTGAAAATTTTTCAATCATATCTTTTACAAACTTATCGTCTTTTATTTGTCCCAATAAATAAGAACCAAAACTACCACCATATAGACTTAAAACTTTACTATCACCCTTCTCACTAGTCCCATAGTCACTAGTTTTAAACTCATCATCTTCCTCGTCATCTTTTTCATCTTTTTCAGTTTTCTCAGGTTTTAAAAGGTTTTGTATAGCTTTAGCCGCTTCTTCTTTATATAGTTTTTGATCGTCTACAATTTCAAGGATTAGTTTTCTGGTATCATCATAAATATTCTTCCTATCTAAAAGTTCCTTAATAAATGACTTATCATCTTTCAATAAAAGAACGATATAAGCTTGGAATTTATCACTGGGAAGTGTCTTAGAGGAAATAATCTTTTTACAAAAATCCTTATCTTTTATTTTTTGAAGTAGTGGAAGAGTAAAAGCTAAAAAAGTCTCTAGGCCATATTTGCCAACTACACTATAATCCGGTGCTGAAAAACATTTATCGAGAACAAAAATAATATCTTTAGGGGATTCTAATTTGTTCATAAAACGATAAAAATCATTATGGCCTCGGTAAGAATTTGTACAAACATCCCCCACTTTAAAATTATGGGGGAAGTTATCAATTACAGTTCTAACATCAAGTTTCCATAGTTGAGAGTAATCATCTGTATCTTTAACATACTTTAATATCAAATCTTTATTATTACACAAATCAATAGCTTTAGATTTGATCACGGGGTCATCAGAATTTGCGACAATGTCGTCTATAGATTCGGGCGGTGCAAATTGTAAGGCATGTAACCGTACTCGCTGCATCTGCTTTGGATTTTTTATTTGTTCTACTAAGAAGGCATCTTCAACTTTCTCAATAGCCCGTTCTCTTTCAATAGGACTTCTACTCTTAAGGACAATATTCTTTAATGATTCTTGCATATCTTTAGGGGCTATTTTTCGTTCTTTCTTAGCTACTTTAGTTTCAACGTACTTATCTTCAACATCTTCACCAACATTCTCTTCATCATCACTATATTTCAAAATCCTAGTCCAATAATCTAGGTATGATTCATTTTCATCTTTTCTTTCGTCACCCCAACCCCCATAGCCTAAGACCAATTCTTTTAATGCGGCCAACACAACACTACTTACATCTCTACTGATAACTTTTTTTAAAGCGGCTATTAAAATTTGAGAGGGCATAATAACTCCAATGAATGTCTCTAAGTACGTATTTAAAATAACCACTATTTACGGTTAAAGCAATAATAGTACAAAACGACATGCTTGATTTGGTGAGTCATACCATAATTACTTCAAAATTATTCTCTTTATACACTTTCATTCGAGTACTTAGACAATTCTTGCAGATAGGATGCCAATCCAAAAAATCTATAATATACCCCAAAGTTTTATTTTCAAACGGGGTTCTAATACGACTAAGATCCTGATAATAATTCGGTCGGTTAGAGGATGGGGTTAGGTTAAAAAAAGTCGTCAGCCGTGGTATATCTAGTCCGAGAGTCATACTTCTATTGGCGACTAAAACCTGAATATCCCCACTTCTCACTTTTTGTAGGATCTCTTCTCTTATTTTTTTAGTCTTAATTACATGAGAATGAAATGCTTGGGCAGCAATACCCTTTTGTCTAAGCCCAGCAGCAATATAGTCGAGCATCTTAGTTCTTTCTGCCATAGCTATACAACTATGTCCTGATCTGGCATACGCAGCAATATATTCAATAATAAAATCATTCCTGACCTTATGATTGTTCAAAAAATCTAACATACTCAAAAAGAATTGTTTAATATTAGTACACCTGTACGGTATAATAATACCAGTTTTCACTACCCTGACTTGACATGGAATTTGATCTGTAACCCCCTTGGCTATTATCGGTCCTAACGTATACTGGCTAACAATGTCCATGCCGCTTTTAATTTTAACGGTGGCCGAAACCCCTAGTCGCCATTTGCTATTGAATCCTGACACTACCTTGGAATACTGGGGGGCATTTGATCTATGTACCTCATCAATAAAAACCAAACCAAACCTGTCTCGGATCTCTTTAAGCTTTTCCCACGATTTTTCATTTTTGATAAATTTTTGATATGGCATAAAGCATATCTCATATCTTTCGATATCCCCCCACTTTTCCACAATACCTATCAATTGCTTATTAGCATCAAATTCTATATCTAAAACATTTGTCATCTTCCAGAATGTTTTCAATGCCTGTTTACTCAAATCAATCTGATGTGAAAGAAATAATGTCTTAAGACCTAGTTGACATGTTAAGTATGTCATTACCACTGTTTTGCCAAACCGGGGGGGAGCACTTATCATCCCAAAACCATCACTCCGAAGCACACTATCCACCACAGTTTGTTGACTATGCCTTAATGTCCCAGTAAATTTTAACGGTATTGTAAGTTGTGGGGCAGATCTTTGGTCATCAATTTCTAAATGGCCGAAATGCTTATATATTAAATTCAAATCACCCCTAGCAAACTTAGTGATTCCATTAGCATAATCATGCTCAAAAAAAGTAAGATTGTTTTCTTCGCCATCAACATCCCTAACGGTTGCCATAAAATCACTAAGTGCGTTTAACGGTACAAGATGGGTTGGTACATATAATTTATCTAATAAAATTGGATGGTCCATCAATACCTCTTTTTATATTGCAAATGATATAAGTCTTAAGTATATTTAACATACATATTTTTTTACGCTATAGCATATTTTTTTTATATTTTCAGAGGTTTTTATGCACAGTAAGTTTGGAAATGAATACACTCAAATAACCCCGAATCTTTATTTAACAGAGTATAGCTTTACTGCGCTTGATTCAACCCTGAAAGAAAAAATAACCAAACGAGATCCCATCAATCATATATGGATCTATGATAGGTCTGGTTCAATGTATGGTCTACTCGATCATTTAGTTGAAGACCTAATTACAAGAGTCAAAAAAATTCCCACAGGGGATACCGTTACGTTTGGATGGTTCTCTAGTGAAGGCCAGAAAAACTTCATTATTAAAGGTTTTAAAATACATGAGTCCAGTGATTATAAATTACTCGAACGTGTACTACGAGCAAATAGTGCAACCATTGGTTGCACTTGTTTCTCCGAAATCTTACATGACACACAACAGGTAGTAGAAGACCTTTCCGTGTTTTCTTCTACCTTTGCACTATGCTTTTTTACAGATGGCTACCCCGTGGTCTATGATTATAATAAAGAAATAGAAAATATCTATAATGCGGTTGAAAACCTTAATAACAAAGTAACTTCGACATTGCTAGTCGGTTATGGTGATTACTATAACAAACAACTGATGAGTGAAATGGCCGAAAAAATAGGTGGGTCATTAACACACTCTGCAAACTTACCAAGTTTTTCTATTTCATTAGATTCTTTCATTGGGTCTGCAAAAGAAAGCAAAAAACTAGCAGTGAAAATAAACAATGAAATAACTAAAAATACTATTATCTTCAACATCAATGGGAGTAACATAAACCTTTATACCGCTGATGCCAATAAAGAGGTTAAGATATCATGCAATGACGGTGAAAATCATTCTGTGTATGTTTTATCAGATATGAAACCAAAAGGAATTAAAAGCAAAAAAAGTTCTGAACTAATGGAAAAAGCCTTATATGCTGCGGCATTCATCTTAACCCAAAAAACAAAAACAGATATAGCCATAGACGTACTAGGTTGTTTAGGTGATAAAAAACTAATCGACTTGGTGACAAATAGTTACACTAATGCTGAATATGGCGTTGCAGAAGAAACTATAAAAGAAGCTATGTTGGATACGAAAAAAAGATATCTAGACGGTAAGGTTAAAAACTATGTACCACCGGCAGATGCTTTTTGCTTACTCGATCTAATTGACATACTCTCTTCAGACAAAGAGGCATATTTCTACCCACGCCATGAGGGGTTCGTATATAAGAGAATTGGCAAACAAGCTATCCAAGATGAGAAATACCCTAAATTTGAAGCTAATAAAGATACAAAAACTTCTTTCTCTGATGTTGTTTGGAATGAAACCAAACTCAACTTATCTATACGTGCCTATATTAGAGGCACTATCGATCTACCGGAAGAAGGAAGAAAATATGGCTTAGTAAACCCATATCCGACATATCAGTATAGAAATTATACTTTTGTAAAAGATGGCATTTTGAACATGACTAAAGTTCCGGTAACCGTATCCGAAGATACTTTCCACATGCTGTTATCTAAAAATGTAATAGCTGCCACCTGTCCAACTGACTCTGGTAAGCATCTTTGGCATAAGGATCGGATATATTTCTTACAGTTAAATGCCATTCCTGTGGTGAATAGAAAGATTGCAGAGGGTAAGACATCTGCAACTGAGCTATGCAAACTGGTTCTACAAGAACAGAAATTGAAAGCTACCTTAAAGGCTTTGAAATATTTCAAGGATAGGGATTTCCCTGAAAAAGAAATCACCGCTGAAACGGCTAGGACGTTTATTGAAAGGCAACAAGCCTTCCTTGATAATATTGGTATCAATACTAAAACAGGTGCCTTTGAACCGGTTACAGCAGAGGTCGAAGCTACCGATTTTTACATGGCTAAAGAATTTGCTATCAAGATCAAAGGTCTTTCAAGTCTACCCAAAGTTGAGGCAGTAACCGCCAAATTAAAAGAAAACAAAAAACTCACTACTAGTGATATGCTAGTATCAACAGGTGTTATGCTATATCAAAGCCAAAATAAGCCTAATCTTGATTGGTTTGTTACTAAGATAAATGAGATTAACACTGAAATGAAAGCCATTAGAAGGAAAATTCAAGAAATCAAATTCGCTGTGTTGCTATGTAAGAAGTGGTTTATAGAGTTTACCAACAGGGGGGAAAATCAACTGGTAGTTGATGAATTTGAATTTACATTTGCTCTGACTGAAAAGAAAATTTCTATTTAAATAGTATGGTAGTTAACTACCCCTGCCTAAAGGTTGGGGTCTTACGGCAAGGAAGATAAAAATGCAACAAAACGAACTTAAAATTTTTCAATTGATTAAAGAAACCCTTATCGAACTTGAACACAGTATCAACTTGTGTCAGGATAAAATAGCTAGATACCCAACAGCGAACCCCGAAATGATATCAATGATGATGGATGAGTTATCTTCTCTAATGGCTTCAAAATGCAGAATCAACGGTGTCAGAGATACTCTATTAACCAGATACTGCAAGAATGAACTTGAAAAAGAAAACTTGGAAGAAATCGAAGAGGATATTAAAAAATTTAGGGAAGAGGTTAAGAGGTTTTAGCCCACCTATTTTCCCGAAAAAAGACTTGAACTAGTATTGGAAATCCTATCAACTAAAGGCAAATTAGTAGAACTTCTACGTTGTATTACGCTACTTATATCTTTGGTTTTTTTATCTATAGCACCCTTTTTCCTAATAATCCTACTTTCACTAAGGGCACCGATTATACTAAGTTCTTTCTCGGCTACTTTTGATAGTTGATATACTTTACCATGTATAGCATATTGATCTAACGATGATTTAATCTGTTCAGCGAGCACACCAATAGTCTCATTAGTAAGTACTGGTTTAGTAGGCGTTAGACCACTCCGATACATTAAGTAATATGCTATTTCAGCCTTAACATGATTTTGAAAATGCTGCATAAGTCTATGCTGCAAAGCCATTGCATCTGCTAAAATACGATAGCTATTATCTTCAGGTGAAATGGCTTTAATAAAATCTGCTAAGTCATCTGCCTTTAATGGACCTATAGATGCATTTGCACCCCAAAAAATAAAAGCGGATAATGGACCTAAGTCTTGTATCTTAGAACCCAAAACAAGTTTTAGATTTGAATGAGCTAGATTTTTCAATGAATCTATGAATTGAAGACGAGCTTCATTTTCTTCCTTACCTTCTTCAGGAGCCTCATAAGTTTTTTTCCACTTATTGACTTGTTGCCTAAGATCAGCATCATCTTCAAGTGCTGACATCTGATAATCCAGATCGATATTACCGGCAGCAGCCCAGTCCCTTAAATGAATTGGAACACCTTTTTCTTCTATTCGATCATAAATATCCAACTTACTTTCATTCACATCACTAACAAGTTCTTTGCTCCAAGTAATGGAAGGCATAATAAGTTCACTACGGGGTATTTCTAATGCCTGTCGTTGAGTTAGACCATTATCTGGTTTACTTGTCTTACTATCACCAGTAAGTCGTATTTTATAATTTAGTTCTGCGGTTGTCCTTTTTCTAAACCCATGAATCCTAGCAATTAATGGAAAAAGCTTATTATAAAAAATTCTCTGTGTAAGTGTTTCTCTAAGCCTTACAATTTTTTCCATGAAGAACATACGTGCGGCTTCTTGATTACTGTATGTTGCATCTCCCGAAAGCAAGGCATCATTACAACCCAACGCACGCAGTTTACCTTCATTCAGCAATTGCCATTCATCTGACCATTTGTAAAAATCTTGACCGGCTCTTATTTCATTGGTATTAACCCCTGTTCGAGTTACTACAACAGCACCTACTGGATCTTCATCAGCTTGAATATACATCCCAGCAATATTATCCATTTCTTGTGCCGTAGGTTCCCAAACATTATCAATACCAGCCGTGACATGCAGAATACTTCTTGAACGTCTACGAGCAGAGGACATTGTTGCATTAATTAATGCTTTTTCTAATGCCCAAAAAGTAATTAAACGAGTAAACAATGAAGTACCAATAGTATCATACCCAAATGTTCTTCTAGGTAGGAATAATGTATTAATTGGATCTAATGGTATTCCCATCTGCTCATTACGACTAGAGGAGCCGCCATACTGTTGAGAGGGTCGATAACTAGAAGTACCACTACTACCACTACCAGTAGCTCGAACAGCCGCTATATATGCCGCTGGAAGGGCTTTACGGGCATCTACATCTCTAGGGTCGATTGATTCAATAAAAGCTCTCATAGCTGGTGATGGTATTAAATCTATTTTGGGATCAAAACCCTTCATAGGAATAGGGGTCAAACGAAGAAAACTTGGATCATGGCTGATAATATCGTTAAATATTCCTCTTTCCTTATCGAAAATCATAGAAGATGCAGTACGACCTACTGTTAAAAATTCACGGGTTAGTTCAGGGCCAGAGGTAGTTGGATCTATTGCATCCATAGTATCTCTGAAAATATTGAGCATAACTGGATCTTGGATACCGACTAAATCAAAATCAGACCACACCAACTCAGAAATAATATCAACAACAACACCGGCTATATGATCTCGGTTATACATGAGCTTGAACATCTCATCCAAACCAGACGCATCACGGGGAATCCAATCCTCAACTATTGAACCTTCATCAAGCCTATCCCTAATTGGATTATAACGGTCTACGGTAGCCCCTGACATCCCGCCACCAAAAGCAGTAACAGATGTTCCGGGATCACCAAAAGTACCAGCACCACCGCCCATACCAGTTCCAAAAGAACCACTTCCACCACCACCATAGCCACCACTACCAAGACCACTACCACCATCGGCGGTAATAATTTTCTTTTTGGTCTTTATACTAGCAGCCAATTTGACATCTTGTATAACAAAAGACCCATCAGCGTGATAACCCGGTGCGGGGTGGCTATTGAATTTGAACAAAGGCATACGACATTGACCTCATTTTTCTTTCTAGATTAACCTTCAGACGTAATTGCTGGTGACACAGCCCTATGTTGTTTACAATAATATGCCTTACGATTTCTCATTAATGTAATAGGTTCACTAACATTACCACAAACCGGGCACAATTGACTTACTGCATACGCTTGTTTTTTAATCTCGTTTTTTAACGGATCATTTCGGATAGAATTAGCCAATGTAGATATGGCCGCCAACCATTCATCATCTGTCTCATAATTAGCTTTTTGTTGATGCAGTTTAGCTGTGATGGTTTTAAATTCGGAACGTCTAATGCCCAAATCATAAATAAAGTCCATTTCAGCGACTCTTTTTGCACAATCTATAGTCATAAAAAACTCCTTAAATGTATCCAAAGTAAAATTAAGCTATTTACCTCGAATGCGTTTAATTTTTTGTTTGAGATCATTGATCAAAACTTTCGCTAACTCTTGATGACGACAGTTCTGCATTACGGGTAGGGGGGAGGATGTCACTTTGCCGTAGTTCGCCTTGTTCTAATAGTACCTAACTGTCTGCCGTTATCACCCTCAATTGTACCACCCATACCAGATCCACCGCCACCCATACTTCGAGATCGTACTGTACCTAGATAGGCCACAGTATGACCTGTTTTAGTAACTATTCCTGCTTTTAAGTACTCCTCTTTTATTTTTGGATCTGAAAGTTTAGTAGCTCCCAGAACAAACGCCCTAAAAACATCGTCGTCACCTAGTAACGGTTTAGACATTTTATGTCCCATGTCCCTTACCGTAAGAAGTTGTAACCCCAATAAAGCCAAAGCATCCACATGTTGAATATCATCAATATACTCTCGAACATATTTTTCCATTGAATATTGAAGTTTAGGCATAATAATGCTTTGAGATAAAATAGCCCCTCTAATAGAATCCATTTCCTTATAAGTGACACTGTGTATCTGAGCATCGACATTCATAGTTTTAAGTCGTTCTATTTGATCTAATGATTGCCATCGATCAAAGAAAACATGTTTAATAGAAAAATGAGTTACCAAAGGAATTGTGAAATCTTCAAAAAATTTAGCTATATTCGCTCTAACTTTATTTGCAGGTCTAACCGCAAACGCAAAATCCAATTTAGGTTTCAAATCTGCTGTTAAAGAAAACATACAAACAGCTAAGGAATTTTTCATACTACCTAAGTCAAATGAAACTAATCTAGGTATTACTTTATCAGTTTTATGGATGGTTAGTTTAACTGATTTGTAAAGGTCACCTAGAAAATCTTTTTCAGAATATTCGACACAAGTAATATTGGTAAACGGCTCCCCTACGGCTATTTTATCTACAAGTCGTGGTTCTGGGATATAGGGGTTAGAAGCTAGTGGGGGTTCCGCGCCAAAATCGCGCTGGAAGGTTAGTTCATCAATATGTGCCATTTCTTCCCGTAAAGATTCATACGTATAATCGCCATTCCACTCCCATGTTGCTCCTTGAATAGCTAAAATACGATCATTTTTTTTAGCTTCTTTACTAAGGCGCATGATCTTATCTTTAACACTACTTGGAGAAGAAATATTAGCCATAATAATAGGTGGTAAATCAAAATTATTTATACCTTTAACCTGATTGAATTTGGTTCTCATTGTAGTTAATGAGTTTGATAATGCGGTATAAATAGCATCAGCATTCATATTCTGAAGATCAGTTTTTTGCTCATCTGAAATCATCCAACCAAGTTCATCGATTGCTGCAAAAATACGAGTATCACCACGCATTTTACGATCCTGAGAACCTGTAGCAGACCACAAGAGATGTTTATGCCCATAAAAAATAGATGCTTTTAGTTCATGCAATAATTCAATACCTAATCTTTTTTCTTCACCTCTAATAAAACGATGGTAGTTTTGAAACCAAGGGGAGCCATCCATAAAACCTTTAAAAGCTTGCCAAAGATTTCTATAACTATGATCCATAGAAAGTGCTGAAAAAGTACCAGATAAAATATCACCAGATGTTTGATTAAAGGTACGAATCGGATTAGGTATTTTTAGGAATCTATGATTAACGTAAGCGGCTATTAAACCAACTAGTTTAGTTTTACCTGATCTCTGACCAGCCACGCCAACAAGTTCATTCCTAAAAATAAGCTCTTTTGTTCTCGCTAATTCATATCGAGTAACTTTACAAATAGGACAAATCCCATGTTCAAGAAATACTATATTGTCCCTTATATTACCTACAGACTGGTCGAATAACCTATCTATATATCCCGGCTTAGAGCAACGAGGACAGTAGTCACAAAACAACTTAGCACCTATTTCAACCTGTTTGGGTAGTATTAATGTATTAAGGAAACTAGATCCAATAGCAAACTCTAAAAAATTAGGGGCTTTGGGGAAATCTCGTTCATCTATAGTTTCAAAAATGGAAGGATCGAGATTATTTTTCTTTAGATTTTCAAATATATCGTATGGACTAAATGTGTCTAGTTCATCATCTTTTTCAATCACCATATACCACCTAAATACTTTTTACCATTTTCGCATAGGACAAGATTCAGCTTTTAGTCCTGCTTTCAAAGCAATATAACAACCACATACGGTACAACGAGTACCTTCTAAATAACGACACTTCTGACAAAGACCTATACGTATCCCAACAACTTGAGGTTCGGCTCTAATCTTACCTGTCAATGCGGCTTGAGCCAGTACGTTAGCGGTACTCAATATCAAGTTTTTAACTTGCTGGGTTACACTGGGCATTTTATTAAATTTACCACAACACCCCATAATAGTATCTTTCGAAATTATGAATACTTTACAAATTACCCAATCAGTGACATCCTCCCCTGCCTAAAGGCAGGGGCTTCCCTCGCTATGCAGCTTTGCTGCATAGCTCCAGCGTTTCATGACCGAAACGGAGAATATTTTTAGCCGAATTTATATCTCTATCATGCTTAGAGCCACAAATA
>Ga0209777_10001828_pt1 | contig 29369 bp, 26 predicted proteins | sample FrelakmetHBP12HB_FD_187147 | JGI IMG/M metagenome (GOLD analysis project Ga0209777, IMG submission 187147) | Freshwater lake sediment microbial communities from the University of Notre Dame, USA, for methane emissions studies -HBP12 HB (SPAdes)... | ecosystem: Environmental > Aquatic >...
GTTGAGGGAGTTCTCTGTCCGACCTGCAAGAAGGGTGCTGAGTAAAGGGCTGATCTTGCCCGGGCACAAAGCACTCAACGAAGAGCAACCTGAGCGCCGCTCATTTCAACGGTAACCTACATCCTGGACAAGAGGTTTTTAGTTTTAAAGAGCATTGCCCTTACTATTGGATTAAATTAATAAAAAAAATAATAATATTGATGATAATATTCTTAAGATGGGTTTATTAAATTACCAAAGGAGGCATTCCCATGATTAAAGTTGAAAAATCGGTTGTCATTAAAAAACCAGTTGGGGAAGTGTTCGCTTATGTACAAAACAATGAAAACTCGACCAAATGGCAAGGAGGGGTCACCTCGGTGCAGATGGAGGAAGGACCCGATAATGTCGTTGGTTCACGCTACACCGAAGTGCGCAAGTTCCTCGGGCAGGAAATGAAAACCACCATGGAAATCACCGCCTTTACTCAAAATGCGAAGTGGGCAGCCAAAGTAATCAAAGGACCGGTGCCCTACGAAGTTACCATGACCTATGAATCCGTTCCTGAAGGCACGAAGATCACCACCCTGGTTGAGGGTGAACCCACCGGATTCTTCAAGCTGGCTGAGGGCATGGTGGCTGGAACCCTGGGAAAGAGCCTCGAAGAAGACCAAAACCATCTGAAAGCGATCCTGGAAAAGTCGTAAGAAAGTCCAAAGAAATCCATAGAACGTTAATCGGGGTAATATCTGAATTTAATTTTTTAGTTACTTGTAACTTCATACCGGGCAATAAAAACCAGGGGGATGGCAAAATCCAGCGACCAGGTTGGTGAAATTTGTTTCATTACTATTTCTTAGGTCAGGAAACATATACCCCAAATAGTTAACCTACACCAAAATGGGTAGGATTATCTTCCTGGAATGGGCAACTCCGCTTGAGAATTTTCACCCAAATACGCAACCTTTAATGTTCTCCTCAAAGAATAACTGGACCTGCCGGAGTGACTTTATTTATCCTAGTTAGTATGGCTTGGGATATTCTTGGCGTCCGAGAGGTCCGCGTGTTCGAGGTTGGCGTTAGTAAGGATTGCGCCCGCGAGATTTGCGTTATTCAAATGGGCGTTCCTCAGGTCTGCCCTGGTCAGGTTTGCTCCTTTAAGGTTTGCATTTGTAAAACATACGCCTGTCAGGTTTGCATCGGTGAGATCAGCATCGCTAAGGTCTACACCCAGGAGGTTGGCATCCTTGAGGTTTGCACCTTTGAGGTTTGCGTTTCTAAGTTTTGCGAACATGAGGTCAACCAGCATCAGGTTTCCTCGCGCAAGGCTTGCACCTGTAAAATCCGCATGCTCAAGGAATGCATCCGTTAGATTTGCATGCGTAAGTTTTGCTCGACAAAGATTCAGACTGCATAGACTTTTACCCTTGAGGTCTGCGTTCCTGAGGTCGGCGCACTTGCCGCCGTTCTCTTTCCGCAACCATTTTGCATGCTTATTTAATATTTCTTCCAGTTCAGCCGGAGTAATCTTTTTCATCGTAAACTCTCCTGATGTGTTTTAATCACATCCAACTGATCTACGACCTTGTATGTTCAAAATCCCCCATAAAATAATATCTCCTCTTCTATTCTATACCATAAATATTCATTCTACGCCGCCCTCGTCGAGGGTAAACCCATTGGATTCTTCATGCTGGCTGAGGGCATGGTCGCTGGTAGCCTGGGAAAGAGCCCTGAAGAGGACCAAAACCGCCTGAAAGCAATCCTGGAAAAGTAGTAAGAAAGTCCAAAAATGTCTTATTTGACTGGAGATGGGGTCTATAGATATTTAATTTTTCTAATTTCTATTTTGGCAATTGCCAGCTTCACAAATATTCTTTGATCAGATAATCATCCGCATTAAATAAAATATTAACATCCCGATCCCAATGGTCAGCAAAATACTTTTTGTGCGCCAGGCAACCAAGCCAGCAACTAAAGCCGCTGCCAGGCGGGGGAAATCCAGCGGGATAGCAATTGTATTATTGTGAATAAATATCTCAGGAAAGATCAAAGCCGGCAGCACTGCCAGCGGTACATAGCGCAATCCGCGCCGGAAGACTTCGGGCGGCTTCCATTTTTCCAGTAAAAGGATAAAAGAAAGGCGAGTAGCCAGGGTGAGCAAGCCAATAATCACCAAAGTGATCCAAAGACTGCTCATTTTCGTTTGCTCCATAAACCGGCCATGATCCCAATAATTGCCGCGACAATTATGCCCAATTTATAAGGCAACCCAAAAGCCAGGACAGAGATCACCCCACCAGCTGCCGCAGCTACCAGTCCGGCCCGGTCTTTGAGCATGGGTACCAGCAGGGCAATGAAGACCAGGGGGATGGCAAAATCCAGCGACCAGGTTGGTGAGATTTGTGCGCCAAGAAAAATCCCGCAGGCAGAACTGATCTGCCAGCCAGCCCACAGGGTGAAGCCAGCCCCAAACACAAACCAGTGTTTGAATGGTTCATCGGAAGGTTGGAAATAGCGGGTGATGCCCACCCCATAGGCTTCATCGGTAAGCAGATATCCAAGGAGCAATTTCCACAACGGGGAGAGGTTTTTGAAGTGGGGGGCCATTGAAGCGCTGTAAAGTGCGTGGCGCAAATTGACCACAAAAGCGGTCAGGATGATGATCAGCGTGGGAGTGCCATTGGCGATCAACTGGGTGATCATCAATTGAGAGGCGCCTGCAAATACAATGGAAGACATTCCCTGAGCCATCATCGGCGGCAGGCCGGCTTGTAATGCCATAAAACCATAGATCATGCCGAATGGAAGTATTCCCAACAGCAGGGGCAATTCACTATACACACCATCAAAGAACTCATTAGCCCTGGTTCGATCAGTTGAGCTGGTCATTAAACATCCTGAGTTAAATTTCGGCAATTATATCAATAGTAACCACGCCCTCCTGTTGTCATTCTGAACCCCGTAGGGGTGATCACGCAGCATTCCGTTAGGAGAGAATCTTATTTATCTCGTGGAAGTATCAAGAAAAAAGATCCTTCCCCTCCCCTCCCTTCGGGATGCTATGCGATGTCGGGGATGATTCTCTGCGAGATGCTGCGCGATCGCGATTGTCGCAAGGATCGCTCCTCAGGATGACAACAAAATCAGTGTCATTCTGAACCTCGCAGAGGTGAAGAATCTATTTACATCGTGTATGTCTCTTGTTTATGTGTCACATTTAATCTAAAATATTCCCATGAGACCCAAAAAAGAATATTCAGTCTATATTATGACTAATAATTCCGGCACGCTGTATACGGGAGTAACCAATAACCTTGAACGCCGAGTCTACGAGCACAAGCATAAATTAATTCCTGGTTTTACATCAAAATACAACATCACCCGACTGATATATTTTGAATCCGGGTCAGATATTGATGCTGCCATCCTGCGCGAAAAACAAATCAAGGGCTGGTTGAGGAGGAAAAAGATAGCTTTAATTGAAAAGGAAAATCCCGATTGGAAAGACCTTGCTTCTGATTGGTTTGATGAATAGGTATAAAGTAGTTCCTTCGTCGCAAGGAACGCTCCTCAGGATGACAATAAACTATAAAAACAAAATAATCACACTAATTAATGCCTATGCGCAATTCAGTTGAATTTTAATGCAATAGAATCCGACAATCCAGGGCTAAAACACCCATCTTTTTAGGATAAACCATCAAAGGGTTGATTTCCATTTCGGCAATCTGGGGAAAATCCATTGCCAGCTGGTTCAAGCGTAATAAACAATCCACGATGGCTTCTATGTCCGCTTCTGGCTGCCCGCGATAACCTTTAAGCAACACTCCCGCCCGGGTTTCACTGATCATATCAATGCCATCACTTTTATCGATTGGCGCCACCCTGAAGGCAACATCTTTAAATAACTCCACAAAGATGCCTCCCAGCCCAAACATCATCACCGGTCCGAAACTGGCATCCCTTTTCATGCCCAGGATCACTTCCTGCCCGGCTTCAGCCATGGCTTCCACCATGCAACCATCCACTTTAGCACCAGGATTGGCAATTTTTGCCTTTTCCATGATCGCATCCCAGGCTTTTAAGACTTCCGCCTGGTTCTTAAGATTTATTGCAATCCCTTTAACCTCGGATTTATGTAAAAAATACTGGGAAACTATCTTCAAGACCACCGGGAAGCCCATCTTGTGGGCAATTTCAACCGCTTTTTGTCTTGTTTTTGCCATTTCACCTTTAACTAAAGGAATGCCGTATTCCTGAAGTATAGGCCGTGTATCTGCTTCCCCAAAAATGACCTGATTATTGTTGTTTTCAAAGATTTTTTTAACTTTTTGTCGTCTTTTGTCGTCAATTTGAAGACTTATTTCTTTTTTCCTGGTCTTTTGAATCTGTGCATATTGGATCAATGAACCGAGCACTTTGCCAATTTTCTCCGGGTAATCAAGCATAGGCACTTTATTTTGATGCAAAATAACTCTCGCCTTTCCTATGCTTTCCAAGCCCATAAAACAGGCGATTACCGGTTTTTTTGTGATTTTAGCTTCGTCTGCGATCGCCTGAGCCACTTCATCCGGTTTCACCAGCGCCTGCGGAACCAGGATGGGAATTGCGATGTCCACTCCAGGGTCATTCAGTACCTGATGCAGTGCCAAGGCATAATCCCGCGGTTCTGCCCCGCCCAGCATATCCACTGGATTGGCTACCTGAGCTGCCGGGGTGAGGTTTTGCCTTAAGGTTTGCCTGGTTTTTTCATTGAATTGGGCTAATTGAAGTCCATATTCCGCCAGACTATCAGAAGCCAGAGCTGCCGGTCCACCAGCATTGGTGATTATTGCCGTCCGGTTGCCCGCAGGCAGGGGTAAATAATCCAACGCCAGGGATACATTGAGTAAATCTTCTACAGAAAAAACTTCAATTGCCCCCGCTTGTTTGAAAGCCGCGGAATATGCCTCTTGTGATCCTGCCAATGAACCGGTGTGAGAAGAGACAGCTTTTGCGCCCGCTTCGCTCCGCCCGGCTTTGAGAATGACAATCGGTTTTTGGGGACTGATCCTTCGACAAACCTGGATGAATCTCTGTCCATCCCGGATGGATTCAACATAAGCTGCGATGACATTGGTATTTTTATCTTCTGCAAGAAATTCAATAATATCGGTTTCATTGACATCCGCCTCATTCCCCAGGCTGATAAAATGCGAGAAACCAATCTGCTTGTTGAGGATGTGGTCAACGATCCCTCCGCACACCGCACCGGATTGGGATAAAAATCCAATTCCACCTTTTATCGGCATGCCCTGGATGAAGGTGGTATTCAAGCCATTGCTCATATTCATATTACCCACGCAGTTGGGACCGATCAGGCGTATGTCATGTGCACTGGCGATCTTTAAACATTCCTCTTCCAGCTCGAGTCCGCTTTCGCCAACTTCACGAAAACCACCCGAAATAATGATGGCAGCTTTGATTCCACGAGAGCCGCAATCCCTGATCACCTGCGCAATCGCCTGAGAAGGCAAAATAATCACTGCCAGGTCAACCGGATCCAGAACATCTTGAATGCCCGCATAACAGGTCAAACCTAATATTTCTTTGGCACCCGGATTGACCGGATATTTACCCCCCGGATATCCATATTGAATGAGATTCTTTAATATCCCATGGCTTAATTTGCCTGGATTGGAAGAAGCGCCAATGACAGCCACGCCTCTGGGTGTAAAGAAGGATTGCAGGTCTTTTTTCATACAAAGCTCCAAAAAAAAATGAATGGGTCTGATTAATTAAATGATTTGATTTTGCAATTCATAATCTTGGGGAATCTAAACATTAGCAAATACCACTTTGGTAAGTGAAAAATATGGCCGAAAAATAACATCTGCTTTCATAATCAATCTCCGATTATGCTTAATTATAAAGTCAACCTGTCTGTGATTATGAATTTTTTAAACCCTTTCGGGTTAGGATAAATTATGATAAACTTCTTGCGGTTAGTTAGCCGGCACATTGGCTGGTTACCTTTCCGCTCTTGATTCACCTACGGTGAAAACAAGGGCAACCCCATGGAAAGGAGGAATTCCTCTATGCGTCCGTACGAACTGATTGTGATCATTCATCCCGGCTTGGATGAAGCGGCAGTCAACCAGGCTTTGGAAAAGATCAAAGGCTGGATAACTTCGGCTGGCGGAACAATTACCACCACCGATGTCTGGGGCAAACGTCGTCTGGCATATGCAATCCAGAAGCAGCATGAAGGTTTGTATTACCTGCTCAATATCCAGATGAACCCCACTGCTAATGCAGACCTGGAGCGCAATTTGCGCATCCTTGAACCAGTTATGCGTTTTTCAATTATTGCGAAAGAAGAATGATCCGTGTTTTTCAGATTTTCAAGGAGTACTAAATGAACCGCGGGTTGAATAAAATCATGGTGATTGGTCATCTTGGCCACGATCCTGAAATGCGCTATACCTCTGCAGGTAAACCGGTTACTACTTTCAGTGTAGCCGTGAACCGTAGTTGGACAGCCAGCGATGGGTCACGCCGCAATCAAACTGAATGGTTCAACATTCTAGCCTGGGGAAATCTAGCGGAATTTTGCAGTCAAACGCTCACCAAAGGCAAGCAGGTATATGTGGAAGGTCGTTTGCAAACCCGCCGCTGGGATGACCCGCAAGGGCACGAACATATCCGGGTTGAGATCGTTGCCAGTGAGTTGATCCCACTGGGTGAGAAAAATATATCTGCTATAGAACCTGCAGAACCCATTCAAACCATTGAAGATTTTGAAGAAGACGGCGAAGGATAAATTACGGAGAATTAAAAATGTCAGATAGAGATAATTATGTTGAAAATGGAGCTGAAGACGATCAGAGCCGGTCGATGGGTGGCAGACGTTACGTCACCCGTCCCAAATTCTGTCAATTCTGCTCCGATAAAAATTTGGTGATCGATTACAAAGTCACCGATGTCTTACGCAAATTCACCATGGAAGATGGCCGCATCCGACCTCGCCGGCAGACCGGCACTTGTTCGCGCCATCAACGAATTTTAGCGCGTGCGATTAAACGTGCCCGCCACCTGGCTCTGCTGCCATTCTCTGGTGGTACCTGGGAAGATAATTTGCGATAAAGAATTTAATTAATAAAAGAAGGCTATTTATGGATTCGAAGCATAAAAAACCGGTGCGCTATCATGGAACTTTAACCCATGCTGAAAAAGAAAGAAGAACCTCTCGCTGGGTGACCATTGGTTTTTCGATAACCGCCGTGATTATTGTTTTATTGATTGGTTACGGTATTTTAAATGAAGTCGTTTTTAAATACAGCACACCGGTAGCTACAATAGGAAGTGAAAAAATAACCGGTAAGGAATTCATCGATCGAGTTAGATTGCGCCGCAATCTCTATGTGGGAAATTATCGCAGCATATATGACATGGCACAATATTTTGCCTCAGACCAGAATATGTATTCCTATTTCACTTCTCAATTGCAAAGTATCCAGACTACTCTAGCAGATCCCAAGCAATTTGGTCAAAGCATTTTGGATCAAATGGTGGAAGAACGAATCATTGCCATGGAAGCACAAAAAAGAGGAATTAAAGTGAGTGAGCAGGAAATTGATCAGTTCCTCGAAAGCCAGTTTGGATTCTTTCCCAATGGCACCCCTACTGAAAGCCCGACTCCGGTCACATATGGTACTCCTACCTTTTCACCTTCCCAAGTTGCACTTTTACATTACACACCCACACCAACCATATCACCTACCGCTACGGAAACTGCTGAACCAAAGATAAATACCCCTACCCCTACTGGTCCAGAAAAAAGCCCAACCATGACACCTACTCCGCTGCAAATTACACCAACTTCTTCCGCAAGTGTTCCAACCGCAACTCCCGAACCTACAGCAACGGTCTACACCAAGGATTTATATGATACGAATTTGAAGGAGTATTACGCCACCCTGGAAAGCGCGAATGTCTCCGAACAGGCTTTGCGCGAATATGTCCGCTATTACCTCATCCGGTTGAAATTGCAGGATGCCTATAATCTAGTTCCTGAAAAATCAGAACAGGTCTGGGCACGTCATATTTTAGTGAATACCGAAGCGGATGCAAAACTAGTGCTCAATCGGCTTGCTTCAGGTGAGGATTGGGCAAAAATTGCAGCCGAAGTATCCATAGACACTGGTACCAAGGACAATGGCGGTGATCTGGGTTGGTTTGGCAAAGGAAAAATGGTTAAACCTTTTGAGGATGCCGTCTTTGCATTGAAAGCAGGTGAAATCAGTGCACCAGTTCAATCCGATTTTGGCTGGCACGTAATACAAGCCATCGGTCATGATTCCCTCCCGATGACTTTCGAAGACTGGATTGCCCAGGTCAAAGCGGGTTTAAAGATCGAATTGAAAAATTGGGAAAATATCGTCCCCATTGAACCCACTATTCCACCTGAATTAATTATCCCCACTGAGTCCATTCTTCCAACTGAATTAATTACTCCAACACAACAACCATAAATTAAAAAAGAGGAGCATCCCATGAGCTCCTCTTTTTATTACTGAACCAAATCTTCAGTAAGCTCATCCAATTTAAGACTGATCACCTGAGAAGCAGAGTCTTTGCCCATGGTAACCCCATAAAGGACGTTTGCCAATTGAACTGTATTGCGATTGTGGGTAATGACAATAAACTGGGTTGTTTGGCTTAAATCACGCAGTAATTCTCCAAAACGCATCACATTGGATTCATCCAGCATTGCATCCACTTCATCCAGGATACAGAATGGGGTCGGTGAAACCTTCAGCAGGGCGAAGATCAGAGCCACAGCTGTCATGCTGCGTTCACCGCCGGAAAGGGATGCTAATTCCTGTTTCCGTTTTCCGGGCAAGGTGGCTTCAATATCAATTCCGGATTCAGTCAGGTTCTCTTCATCGGCAATAATCAGGTTGGCTGAACCGCCGCCAAATAATTTTTTAAAGATTTCTTTAAACACCTCATTGACTTTCTTAAATGTCTTTTGGAATTCAGTCTTCATCAATTCATCCAATTCTTTAACCACTTGGCGCAAATCACTTTCAGCTTTTTCCAAATCTTTGAGCTGTTCAGTAATGAATTGATGCCGTTCTTGAACTTCCCTATATTCGTTCTGGGCTTCAGGATTGATCGGACCTATTCTTCGGATAAGCGATTTTTGCTGTTTGATATTTTCTTCCAATTCTTCTGGAACATGGGCAAGCTTTGGCAGGTTTTCCACCATCCCTTCAATAGGAAGAGGCGTAGGACCATCAACCGCCTGTCCATATTCATAGAAAACAAGGCCAAAATCTTCTTCAATACGTCGTTTCAGGTTTTCTTGTTGATCCCTTACCCGGCTTAATTTCATTTGTGCCTGAATTGCATGCCTTTCAATGACAACAAATTGTTGGCGGGCTTGCTCTTGTTCCTGCTGCAGTTTTTGATCTTGAAGTTCTAATTCTTTTAATTCTTTTTCTACCGGTGTAATTTTCTCAACCAATGTACTTAATGCTTCTTCACTTTCCTCTTCCTGGGCATGCAGCTTTACATAATATTCTTGAAGGTCCTTCTGACTTTTATCAGTTTCTTCAATTTTCCCTAAAGTTTTTTCTTTCTCTTGCTTAATTGAATCAATTTGCAATTGGATTTCATCGATGCGCAAATTTATATTATTTACCGCTTGTTCTTCAACCGCTTTATTGGTATTGCCAATATATAATTCCTCCTGTAAAGCTTCCATTGGTAGTTCCTTAAGCTGGTTAAATAGATTTTCATTATCCAGCTTTTTACTATTCACTTTTCCTTTCAAGTCATCATCTTCTAAAGCAATCTTTTCCTTTTCTTCTTGGCTTTTCTCAAGCTGCAGTTCGATGACATTGATTTGATCCACCTGATATTTAATCCTTGTTTTTAACTGATTTGATTTGGTTGATAATTCGTTAAATTGGACAGTCAGATCTGTTTTTGCATTATTTTTATGTTCTCTTTTTCCTTCTAATTCTTTTTTCTGTAAATTCTGTTGGATGAGGTTCTTATTATCTTCTTCCAATTGCTTTGTAATTTCTTTAATACTATTATTTAAATTCTCAATCGCTTTTTGCAGCGCATCTTTCTCTCTGGTCCTTGAAATTGCTCTTACTCGTACTTCTTTTCCAGCAATCACAACTCCATTCGGGTAATAAACTTCACCTTTCAATGTGACAATTTTGAAATCACCCTTGGCACTTGATAAAAATAGTCGAGCTTCTTTTCTATCTTTTACGATAAATACATTGTGCAGTAATGCATTTACGACGAATTGGTAGGGTTCTTTGACCTGGACGATATCCTTGGCAGGAATAATTGTATCTGTCGAATATTGATCGGAAGTATCACGCTCCGTTTTTATCCATGACATAATAAGGAGAGCTGTCCTTCCGCCTTCATTATCCTCAATAAATTTCATTGCTTTGTCTGGATCGGTAGAATCATCAAGTATTAACGACTCAAGCAATTCACCCAAGACGGATGCTATCGCGATTTCATACTCTGCAGGAACGCGCATTTGAGAAAGCAAAAGCTCATAGCGACCTCTAACTTTTCCTGCTTTTGCAGCATCATAGAGTAATTTTGAACCCGAAGTGAAACCGCTTAACGTCTGTTCGGCATGTTCCAGCACTTCTAATTGTGCTTGTTTACTGAGCTGGTTTGCTTGTAATTGAGAAATCTCATATTGTCCTTTTTTTACTTTTTCCTCAATATCCTCTATTTGTTTTTCATGTTCTAAAATCTCATGATTTACGGAATCGATTTCTTTTTGGATTATATTAATATTTTCTGTTTGCTGGGAAATATTTTTATCCAAAATTTCTAAATCGGCTTTATCTTTGCTACATGTGGATTTCAGGTCTTCAATATTTTTTTCAAAAATAGCAACTCGATGATCTATTTCATTCTTTTGAGCCCGTATCTGAACTTGACGAGTTCCCCATTCTTCAATAGAAAATCTTGTTGTTTTAATTTCAGATTCAATCTTTTGGCGCTGCTCTAATCGTAAGGATATTCGCTTATTGATCTCCTCAAACGAATTCCCTGCTTCAGCCAAGTCCTCAGATTTTTTTGCTTTTTCTTTTGCCAATTCATCGTATTGCTTCTCTTTTATATTGAATTGTTCTTCAAGAAAAGTGATTTCACGATCAAGATCCTGTTTTTTTTCGTCGAGAGATTTTTTCCGCTCCTGTAAAACAGCAATTTCCCGGTTAACCTGTTCATCCTGTTGATGGTAAACCGAGGACTCCTTATGCCATTGAGCCAGATCGTTCCGATTTTTGTTTATGGTTGCGCGGGTATTTTCTATCTTGATATTTAAAGTTGTTTGCGTTTCACGGGCATTATTTAGTTGTTCATCCTGACTATGCTGCATTTCTGTGGAAAATGCTAATTCTTCCTGGATTTTATTCCACTGAAACCCATACCAATCCCTTAGATAGATTAGTAAATCTGCTTTTATACGGTCATATTCCATGGCTCGCTCAGACTGTTTTTCCAGACTTTTTAAACGCGGTCCAAGTTCACTTAAAATATCACGGACACGATCCATATTTCTGAGGGTATTATCGAGTTTCTGAATCGCTTCATCTCGTCTGGATCGATATAATTCAATCCCAGCTGCCTCTTCAAAAAAGCGTCTTCTTTCTTCTGGTTTTAATGAAAGGGCGACATCCACCAAACCCTGTCCAATAATGGTGTAGGTTCTTTCAGAAAGACCTGAATTGGCCAATATTTCATTAATTTCTTTCAGCCGTACGCGGGTGTTATTTAACAAGTATTCATTTTCTCCACTCCTGTAAGCGCGTCTGGTCAAGGAGACCTCAGCATATTCAATCGGCAGCCAGTTATCCTCATTATCAAAGACGATTGTGGCTGAAGCCATTGAAGCTCGTGGACGAAACTCAGATCCCAAAAAGATCATATCCACAGTTTTCTTGCCACGTAAAAGGCTGTAAGTTTGCTCGCCCAGAACCCAGCGAATGGCATCCGCAATATTGGATTTACCTGAACCGTTTGGGCCAACAATTGCTGTGATTTGATCTGGAAACTCAAAACGTGTCTTACTGGCAAAGGTTTTATAACCATGTAATTCAAGAGATTTTAAGCGTTGCTTCATATATTCCTTTTATTTTTTGATAATCCCAGTTTTTCCTAATGCGACTCTGGCTGCATTCTTTTCCGCATCCTGTTTACTCGTTCCTTTGCCGCTGCCTAGAATTTCTTTATTTACAATCACTTGAATTTGAAAAATCTTGGAATGATCCGGTCCCACCGAATTAATTAATTGATATTTTGGAGGTGGATATCCCAGCGATTGCGCCCATTCTTGTAAAATGGATTTAGGATCTTCATTTTTATGGTTTACAAGAATTTCTTGCGCAGCAGCCTCCAATTGCAAATTAATAAATGATTTAACCTCCGAAATACCCGAATCTATATAGATGGCACCAATTAAGGCCTCAAAAGCGTCGCATAAAAGACTATTACGTAATTTTCCACCAGCTTTTGATTCCCCTCTACCTAAACGGAGTGCATTGCCAATTCCTGAATTTCTTGCAAATTCAGCCAATTGCGGCGTTTGGACTAAAGCCGATCTCATTTGAGTAAGCCCTCCTTCAGGCATCTCCGGGTAACGATTGTAAAGCCACTCTCCAACCACAAAATCGAGGACGGCATCACCTAAAAATTCCAACCGCTCATTATCTTCAATCTCCTCAGGGTGCTCATTTATATAAGAACGATGGGTTAAAGCTCTCGTTAATAACGAAAGGTTACCTATTTTAAGTTTTAACCGCCTAGCTAACTCTGGGGCTGTTTCGGAATCGTGAGCCGGCTTTTGTGATTTCAATATACTCTCCACTATAATTAGAGTGTTATTTTTTTTGCTTCAAATTATTTTACCAATAAACTCTTTATGTAATCGTATGATTAGAAAGTTTAAGAAAAGGGGTTTTATACCACTGCTATAATTGTCCAAGTGACTTTTAATATTTTTGGCCAGACAGCTCAGCACTATCAGATTTCCACGGAAGTATATTCAGGTCCTTTGGACTTGCTTTTGCAACTAATTGAGCACGCAGAATTGGATATCACCAGATTATCTCTTGCAAAAGTCACGGATCAATATCTGAAGCATTTACATACCATTGGGGAACGAGATCCCATTGAAGTTTCCGCTTTCCTTGTTATCGCAGCTCGGCTAGTATTAATCAAATCCAGCGTTCTTCTTCCGCGCAATGAAAATATTACCTCGCTGCCAGAGGAAGATCCAGGAGAGGTTTTGGCAAGACAATTAATCACCTATAAAAGGTTTAAAGATATCACTGTATTTCTTCGAGAAAGGGAAGCAAAGGGATTTCATACCTATTTACGAATGGCACCCTTACCAAAAATATCTGGGAAATTGGAAATCGGTGATTTTAGTGCAGCAGATCTTGCTCAAATTTATTTAAAAATAATCAATGCGAAGGAACAACCCCATCCTCTCAGTCAAGCAGTAACGATTTCTGCAATCACCTTGCACCAAAAAATAAATGAAATCGTTTCAATTTTGCGAACGGCTTCTCATTCAACTTTCAACTCGTTACTTACCTCTGATCATACCCGTCTGGAAATTATTGTCACCTTTTTGGCATTATTGGAATTGATCAAACATCATTCAATTTTGGCACTACAAGAAAATCTCTTCGAGGATATTAAATTGGAGAGTTTTGGCGATTTAAATGCAGATATTGAAACCGAATTCTAATTCTTGCTTTTTTAAGTATTGATTCCATATGTTTCCAGAAAACATAACCCCTATCCGAAAACAATACCTTGAAATTAAAAAACAATACCCCAATACCATTCTATTTTTCAGATTGGGGGACTTCTATGAGACCTTCGATAAAGATGCTGAAATCACATCAAAAATCCTGGATATTGTGCTTACCTCCCGAAATGTTGCCAAAGGTCAGCGCATCCCAATGGCTGGAATCCCTTTCCATGCTGCCGAAAATTATATCGGCCGTTTAATTGAACAAGGTTACCATGTGGCAATTTGTGAACAAGTGGGGGAACAGCCAAAACAAGGGCTATTCCCAAGAAAAGTAGTACGCATTATCACTCCGGGAACTGTGATTGAACCCGGTTTACTCAAGAATGAAAAAAATAATTATCTTCTATCTATTTTCCAAGACAGTGAAAAAGGCGGAATTGCCTATATTGATATTTCTACTGGAGAATTCTTCTCTACAGAATTCGAAGGGCCTGATAGTGATCAAATGATCCGTTCTGAGATATCCCGGTTGAATCCTGCGGAAATCTTGCTCCCTGAATCCCAAAATATGGGGAAACTAAATTCTTTCCATATATCTTTATGGCCCGATTGGCGTTTTGAATTAAATCGATGTAATGAGACACTATTAAATCATTTCAAAATCTCTTCTCTGGATGGTTTTGGCTTCCGTGGAAAACCCCTGGCAATTCAGACCGCAGGTGCCATAATGCAATATTTAGATTCCACAGAACAAAATATCTTGCGCTTAATTAAACAGCTTGCATTTTACTCCATTGATGATTTTATGGTGTTAGATACAGCCACCCGTCATAACCTTGAGCTTACCGAAACCATCCGACATTCAAATGATGAGGGTTCGCTATTAAGTGTGATTGATAATACAGTCACTCCAATGGGAAAACGTTTAATCCGTCAATGGATTAATAAACCTTTAATTCAAATAAGTGCCATTCAACAACGGCAAGAAGTGGTAAGTTTTTTCGTTCAAGATGGACTTCTCAGAACTGAATTTAAAACTCTTTTGCGCCGTATCGCCGATATTGACAGGCTGATTAATCGCATTCTCACCGATCATGCAATACCCCGTGATCTGATCTCTCTAAAAAACACCCTGGAAATACTACCTGAGATACAACAACTTATCTCACCGCATAAAATTTCTTTAAGTAAGTATTTAGAAGAATTTTTTGATTGTAACGATGAATTTTCATTCATTCATCGATCAATATCAGATGATCCGCCTGCAACCCTCCAAAATACAGGCATTATCAAACCAGGGTATTCACCCGAATGGGACCAGATAAAAAACAATGCTCGGGAAGCACGCGATTGGATTTCAAACTTGGAAAAAATTGAAAAAGAACGTACAGGTATTAAAACCCTTAAGGTTGGTTATAACAAAATATTTGGGTATTACATTGAAATTACTCACGCCAATGCAGAGCTAGTTCCACACGAATATATCCGCAAACAAACGCTGGTCAACGCCGAACGTTATATTACCCCTGAGATGAAAGAATATGAAGCGCTTATTTTAAATTCAGAAGAACAAATCCACTCATTGGAAATACGTCTTTTTAAAGAAATATGCCTGGAAATTTCTAAATCAGCTCCAAAAATATTATCCTCATCAAAATGCCTAGCCGAATTGGACGTTCTCAGTTGTTTTGCAGAATCTTCGGTGAATAATAAGTATTACAAACCTGAAATGGTTGAAGATCGAACGCTTGAAATTCACGCCGGCCGGCATCCAGTTGTGGAGCATTCGATTGCCAATCTTATGTTTGTTCCAAATGACACATTTTTTGATGAAAATGAAATTATCAGGATTATCACCGGACCAAATATGAGCGGAAAAAGCACATATTTGCGTCAAGTGGCACTGATTATCTTACTCGCTCAGATTGGTTGCTTTGTTCCTGCTGCAAAAGCAAAGATAGGAATTGTAGATCGGATTTTTACCCGTATCGGTGCGCAGGATGAAATATTTGCCGGACAATCCACATTTATGGTGGAAATGGTCGAAACAGCTAATATATTAAATAATGGCACTAAGCATAGTCTTATTATTTTAGATGAAATTGGCCGAGGAACCAGCACTTATGACGGTTTATCCATTGCTTGGGCAGTAGTTGAATATATTCATAATCATCCAGAATTACGAGCAAGAACACTATTTGCCACCCACTATCATGAATTGACTCAATTGAGTGAAATTTTACCTTGTGTGCGCAATTTTAATGTAGCGGTCAGTGAAGCAGATAATCAAGTCGTCTTTCTTCACAAAATCATCCCCGGCGGTGCGGATAAATCTTACGGCATTCATGTTGCCCAAATGGCCGGACTGCCGCCGGTAGTGATTCAACGTGCACGCGAGTTACTCATTCAATTAGAAAAGACATCCAAGGAAATTAAAAATTCTGAAAACGACCTAACTCGGCAAATGAACCTATTTCCTGAGACAAATCCGATTCTTGATGAATTAAAGAATATTGACCTCAATACTATATCCCCTTTGGACGCAATGAACCACCTGTTTGAATGGAAAAAGAAATTTCTAAAATGAAATTTCAAAGATACTTGTTTTTTTCTCTTATATTCTTCAACGGTTAAATTCAGCGCGATTCACTATCTAACCAATTATGAGCACCCCGAAGAAATTCCTCACCTGACATTGCTTTTTTCCCCTCTGGTTGAATGAGATCCATTACCAAATATCCTTTTTCAGTTCCAATAGCCGGTTTTTTCTCAAATATTAAATGCTGGTTTGGCTGCGCCGGTTGATCATCAATTACATATGCTTTGATCACTTTAATTTGATGAGAGTTCCAGGAAAAAAATGTGCCAGGCCAGGGGTAATATGCACGGATTGCTCTTTCTAAAATTTCAGCGGGATTATTGAAATCTAGTCTGCCATCATCTTTTTTTATTAGATGGGTTTTTATTGCTTTTTCATCATTTTGGTTCATTAAGATTATTTTTCCAGAAAAATAAGCATCTATTGTTTCTGGCAATATTGTTGCACCCAGTTTTGATAATTTATCGGATAGCGAAGTGGTGGTTTCATCATTTGAGATATTAATTTCCTTTTGCGTTAATATAGGTCCAGTATCCAAACCCGCATCCATTTTCATTATGCTTATACCGGTCACCGAATCACCTGCCAGGATTGCAGCTTGAATTGGTGATGCTCCACGCCATCGAGGAAGTAATGATGCATGCACATTAATACAACCAAAGGTTGGAATATTGAGAATATTTGTGGATAGAATCTGTCCGAATGCGGCGACTACTATTAAATCAGGCTTCAATGTGCTTAATTGTTTAACAACATCCAGGTCTTTGATTTTTAGTGGTTGAAGAACAGGTAATCCCAACTTAAGAGCAATTCCTTTTATCGGTGATTGCATCACATTTCTCCCCCTTCCAGCTGGACGATCGGGTTGGGTTACAACCCCGACCACATCATAAACCTCATTTAAACCATTTAAGATCGGCACTGCAAAATCGGAAGAACCCATGAAAATAATTCGTTTTTTCATCTTCATTATTTTAACATGCTGAATATTTCATTTCTAAGAAATTAAGTTACTTATAATTAATTTAGTTGTTCCTCAAGGAATAAATAAATATTTGTAAAATAATTTTACAAGTAAAATTGTATTAGGATTATTCTTTAATTTTAGGAAATATATGAAATCCAAAAATGAGATCCTCGTTTATGGAACCCGCTGGTGCGGAGAAACAAAGAGAGCTCGCTTTTTTTTCGAAGACCATAACATTGATTACCGTTTTATTGATATTGATCAGGATGCAAATGGTGAAAGAATTGTTAGGAAAATTAATGAGGGTGCACGTTCCGTGCCTACAATTATCTTCTTAGATGGCAGTATTCTCATCGAACCTGACGAATATACTTTAGCCAAAAAAATGGGGATTTCCTAAAAAGATTGAACACTATTTGCCAATAATTTTATTCAGAATCAGGAAAATAATTATTAACAGAATAAGACCGATAATTAGAATTAATAAATAGATGGAAGGATTATCCTGTTCTAAATAAATCTCGGTTTTATCTAATAAGGTCTTTTTTAATTTCTTTACGTAACTCGGATCAGGATCAACTGGTTTAATAATTTTTCTTAATCGATTTTCAAAAAGTTTATCGATATCACCCTTTGTGGAAGTATTATTTATTGTTTCCATTTCCGTTTTATACCTATAACCATTATTAACACTAAAAATTTATTTTAGTTTTTCATCTTCAGCCAAACCACGTAAATCTAATAAAGTACGATGATAAAGACTCTTTATCGCTCCTTCACTCCGTCCAAGTATTTTTGCAATTTCCATGTTTGACATATCATCAATAAATTTAAGGATAATAACAAGCTGCCGATCTGATGGTAATCTCCTAATAACCTGTAATAGAGATTCCACTTGCTCATTTTTAATCAGGATTGTTTCCAAATGTTCGGGCTGTGGAAGATAAAATTCTTGTTCTTCAATGGGAACCTCTCTCTTGCGGTTACTATCCCGATAAAAATTAGCGACCAGATTATGCGCAATACGATATAGCCAGGCTGAAAAAGGAACATCTGTCTTTTTATAGGTACGAATATGTCGTAAGGCACGTTGGAAAACCCGCGCGGTTAAATCTTCAGCATCCGACCTGTTTCCCGTCCGGTAATAAATATAAGTATATATTCTTTGGATATTTTCTTGATAAAGACAACCAAATGCATCTTGATCCCCTTTAATTGCTTTATCAATATTATCGATGTCGATTTCAGTAGGCTGTATTTTTTCCAATAATTTCTACAATTAATGTCGTTTTTATTACAAAATCGATTTTACCCGAATTTTAAATATGCATTACTTGCGTAATTAGGATTCATCAGATAGACTCAAACCTGAAATCAATCAGCTTTGGAGAATAAGATGAAATATAAAGAATTTACACTATCACCTTACGATGGGAATTCAATTTTTGCGTGTGAATGGAAACCAGAAAAAAAGGCTAAAGCGGTCGTTGCTCTGGTGCATGGTCATGGAGAATATAGTGGAAGATATCAACATGTGGCTGATTTCTATACGAATAATGGAATTGCTGTTATTTCATTTGATCTCTTCGGGCATGGAAAAAGCGGTGGTCAACGAGGTCATTTACCTGAAGCTAAGGCTTATTTATCAAGCATAGACAATCTGCTTGAATATGCTTCAAGCCAGTATCCTAATTTACCGATTATCTTACGCGGGCACAGTTTGGGAGGGGAAATTGTACTTTGGTATGGAATGGAACGAAAACCAAAAATTAATGGGATTATTGCATCTGCTCCGTTATTCGCATCTTACGAACCTGTTCCCCCTTTCAAACTTTTCCTTGCAAAAACCATGAATTCTATTTTTCCTGCCTTCTCAATGAAAAGTGAAATAAACACGGATGCACTTTCCCGAGATAAGAGCGTGGTCGAAAAGTACAATTCTGATCCTCTAGTGCATGGAATGATTTCTACCCGCCTCGGATGGACGATAATTGAAAAAGGAAAGTGGCTGCTTGAGCATGCTAAAGAATTTCCGTTACCCCTTCTTCTCATGGTAGGTACTGGTGAAAAAATCGTCAATCGTTCAGAAATTGACAAATTTGCTCAACAAGTTCCGAATATTGACTATAAAATTTGGGATAAGCTATATCATGAACTGCATAACGAGCCTGAGAAAGAAACGGTGCTGAAGTATGAACTTAATTGGGTTAATAAACATCTAAAATAATTTCTTTATTTTTTTAATAGGATAAACTTCATTCAAATTAAGATGATTTTGCTTGACCTATGAAATCAGTAAAGCTAAAATAGCATTAGATGATAATATCTTTTGCGTTTTCTTGTCGTAATGAATTTTACGATCAGATGAGAGTATTATTAAACCACTTGTCTTTTACCTAATTCTGTTTCAGGGAAAAAGTAAACAAGTGGTTTTTATTTTAAATAGGAGCAAATAAAATGTCCGATTTCCTCTTTCGGGGCGATTTGAAATCAATTGATCCGCAGGTAAGCGAAGTAATCCACTTGGAAACAGAACGACAAATACGAAAACTGATTATGATTCCAAGCGAGAGCACAGCACCACAGGCAGTTCTTGAATGTCTGGGTTCAGTTTTTCAGAATCTATATGCAGAAGGTTATCCTGATGATGAAACCCGAAGGATGGATGAATCTGATATTTTGGATTATACGGCTCGTATAAATAATTTCCATCGTTACTCTGATCCTCGCTACTACAAAGGGGTCGAATTTGCAGATATTATCGAAGCACTCGCCAGAAGACGCTGTGCCCAACTATTTGCAACAAAAACGACAACAGCTGACAATCTATTCGTGAATGTTCAACCATTATCTGGTGCCCCGGCCAATAACGCAACTTATCATGCTCTGATTGAAACCGGGGACACAATAATGGGGATGAACCTTCTCCATGGCGGACATCTTACCCATGGTTCATCAGTTAACCGATCTGGAAAGCTTTATAAAGTCATTCATTACAGTGTAAATACAGAGACAGAGCAAATTGATTATGAGGCAGTTCAAAAATTAGCCCAGGAATACAAACCCCGAGTAATCATTGCAGGTTATTCTTCTTATCCATGGGTTCCTGATTGGCAAAAATTTAGAGAGATTGCTGATGAAATTGGCGCATATATACTTGCAGATGTTTCTCACATTGCTGGTCTTATTGCAGCAAAAGTTGTTCCCTCTCCGGTTGGATATGCAGATGTAATAACTTTTACAACTCACAAAACTCTGTGTGGCCCGCGAGGCGCCTGCATTCTGACAACCAACGAGCAAATCTCAAAAAAGATCGACAAAGCTGTTTTCCCGGGAGAACAGGGGGGTCCACATGTAAATGTTTTTGCAGCCATGGCAGTAGCATTCAAACTGGCTGCCACAGACCAATTTAGGAGTCTCCAGAATCAGATACTTAAAAATTGTAAAGCTCTAACCAATCGTCTTCAAGAACGGGGATTACGCATTGCTTACGGTGGTACAAATACCCACCTCATGAATATTGATTGTAAATCTATAAAAAGTGAGGATGGAACTCCTTTAACCGGCGATATGGCAGCCAGAATTCTAGATATTGTGGGGATTGTCACTAACTCCAATACAATACCAGGCGATAAAACTACATTAAAAGCCACAGGAATAAGAATGGGGACGCCTTGGCTGACACAACGCGGATTAAAAGAACCTGAAATGCATCAGATTGGAGATATTATTAGTGATATTCTTTTTACTTGTCAACCTTACCAAGTGGAGGGCAAATCAGGTCCATCTGTGAGAGCTAAAGTTGATTTTATTACAATGGAAAGCTCAAAAATCAAGGTTCGTGAATTAGTTAAAAAAGCGGGTACAGATCAAGTTAGGTCATTAAGCGGTTACCCCTTCTTTTATTTTATTGATGATCGCCCTCAATTTAACCAGAAGGAATTCGCTACGCTTGAAATGAAAGGTGAGAATGTTCGTCAATTTGTCAATTATGTTTTCACATCAAATATTGAGGATTTGCGATCTGGCGACAGTCAAAACACAAAACTAGTTACTACTGAGGGCGTTGTTGAAGGTCACTTATCAGAAATGGATCCTCATATTTATCAATTCACTTGTTCTATCTCAAAATTCGGGTTAGCGTCCTCCTGGCTACGCGATCTTTCGGATGGATACGTCTTTTTTGACATTGATCTAAGCCGTCGTATGCCCGGGCCGATCGAAATCACTGAAATTAAGGCAATCTCTTCCAAGACCAACAACTTAAAACCTATAACAAAGAATAAACCATTTTTTATTGGCGTTGTAGATGAGGATGGAGATAAATTACCCATTTTTAAAAGTCAGGAACCTTCAGATTTACAAATCAGAAAAACCCCATTATTTGATACTCATAAAAAACTTTCAGCTAAACTAATCTCATTTGCGGGCTGGGAAATGCCAGTTTGGTATACATCTGTTATGGAAGAACATCTGGCTGTCCGGCGGGCTGCCGGATTATTTGATGTGGCGCATATGGGTGTTTACCAGGCAGAAGGACCGGATGCTGTTTGTTACCTCGATAGTGTCTGCGCAAATGATATCGGAGGATTATCCATAGGTGAATCCTGTTATACCCATTTCTTGGATCCAGAATCTAACGTAATCGATGACTTGCTTGTTTATCGTCATGGGCAGGAAGAATTCCTGATTGTCGTGAATGCCTCTAATGATGATAAAGATTGGGCTTGGTTAAATGCAATAATAGAAGGTAATGTCTTGGTGGATATTAAACGACCATGGACTAGAACGTTCGGCCGTAATGTAATTCTGCGAAATCTGCGGAATTCTAAAGAAGGAAAGGATATGCGGGTTGACCTTGCCTTGCAAGGACCAAAATCAAGAGATATTTTATTGGCTTTACCCTGGGATGACCTATCTATAATGAAAATTTCAGCATTAAAACGCACCCAATTATGCAAAGCCAGACTTCTTGAGATGGATATGATCATTTCACGAACTGGTTACACAGGCGAAAAAGTTGCTTTTGAGTTGTTTGTACATCCTCAGTATTTAGTTAAATTGTGGGATTTATTGTTAGATAAAGGATCACCAATGGGATTAAAGCCCTGCGGTTTAGGTGCCAGAGATTCTTTAAGAACAGAGGCTGGATTACCACTTTATGGACATGAAATGGGTGGGGAGTTGCAGTATGGGGTGGGAGAAGCTGGTTTTGGTTCTTATGTAAAAGTCTACAAACCTTGGTTTATCGGGCGCAATTCATATATAGAACGTGAGAAAAAACGTGAAGGAATAATTGTGCGATTTAGATTTAATGATCAGCATGTCCGTATGGCTCATTTGGGAGATGAGGTCTTGGATGAAAAAAGCAACCAGATTGGAACTGTTACAAGTTGTGCCATCGATTCAGAAGGATTTCTTACCGGGCAGGCTTATGTTAATCTTAAATATAACAAGGAAAACCAACCTATTTTCATTTATCAACTCGTGAAGAAGCAGGCCGATCTAAAGAATATGAATCTAAAACCTGGTGAACGATTATCTTCGCCTGATGCAGCCATTGTGGTGTCAAGATTTCCAAAATAACAATTGATAAAATTAAATTAAAAAAGGAGAAAGAATGCAGACTTTATGGGACCATCGATATGCTCAACGCACTCAACGTATGATGGGTTCTGCTATTCGTGAATTATTAAAATTCACTGAAAATCCGGAAGTCATTTCCTTTGCAGGTGGTTTGCCAGCTCCGGAAGTTTTTCCTATTAAAGAATTCAAATCCGCTTGTCAAAGAGTATTAGATGACCAAGGACCTCAATCTCTTCAATATGGCACAACCGATGGTTATTTACCTTTACGTGAAATGATTGCCCGCCATACAGCTCGTTATGGCATTGAGGTTACCTTTGATAATATCCTCATCACCTCTGGCTCGCAGCAGGCATTGGATTTACTCGGAAAAATCTTTATTAATCCCGGTGACCGTATTCTTGTTGAATCACCTACTTATGTTGGCGCTCTCCAAGCCTGGAATGCTTATGGAGCAGAATTTATCCCAGTACCCTATGATGAGAATGGAATGATTACTGATGAACTTGAGGATAAACTGAGAATCGGACCTAAATTTATTTATGCTTTGCCGAATTTTCAAAATCCAACCGGTGGAACTTTATCTTTCGAACGAAGACTGAAATTGATTGAACTGGCTGAACGATATGGCGTACCAATTATCGAAGATGATCCTTACGGACAACTGCGATATGAAGGTGAGCATCTGCCTGCATTGAACGTTCTCGATAGCCAGACCCGTACTCAAAATGAATGTTATTCTGGGAATGTAATTTATCTCAGTACATTCTCCAAAACGCTTGCACCGGGGCTTAGGCTTGCCTGGGTGATTGCACCTCCTGAGGTCATTCATAAACTAGTTTTAGCAAAACAAGGCACTGATTTACATACATCCACCTTTAATCAAATTGTTGCCTATGAAGTGGCTCATGGAGGCTTTCTTGATCGCCATGTGAAATTTATTCGGGAAATCTATCGGGAACGCCGCGATGTGATGCTTGAAACCCTTCAAGAACATATGCCGGAAGGAGTGTATTGGACACATCCACAGGGCGGTCTCTTTCTATGGGTTACACTTCCTGAAAATATAGATACCAAGGATATGCTAGTAGATGCAATCCAAAAGAATGTGGCCTTTGTTCCGGGTGAATCCTTTTATCCGCAAAATGACAGAAAAAATAATATGCGTCTTAATTTTTCAAATGCGATTCCCGAAAAGATAAATGAGGGAATATCCCAACTAGGTGCTGTGACTAAAAAATATCTATTAAAGATAAAATAAAACTGGTCTTAATTATCATGGGTATTACCCCACAAACGGAAATCTTTCAAGATTGACCCGCCGATGAATTCTCGTAAGATGGAATTATCTGGAACCAGTTCGGGTTGAATTGGGAGGAACCATTCTAAAAAAGACAGCAAACGCTTTGCTTCGAGATATTCATCAGTCCCATGCGGAATCTGTCGTAATAATGGTTCAGCGAAAGGCTTCAAGGCAGATAGTTCATAAACTAATGCTGAATTAAATAAAACATTTGCGTTTTCCTGATATGGGAAAATATGGGTTCGTTCACCTCGCCGAACAGACTCCCACATTTGAATTGTCCTTTGTGCGCTAAAACCTCTTGAATTTGCATCTCGAACAATGCGGCGCAGCATGCGAGTGTCAGTTGTGGATATCCGGTTGTAGCGGTCAAGGTTTAGTTGTGTTAGGCAGGAAATATAGATTTTATAGGTTGTTTCTTGAGAAAATTTTGGCAATAAATCGGGATTTAGCCCATGAATTCCTTCGATGATCACAATTTGACCTTTATCAAGTCTGATTTTTTCGCCACGTTCTCTTTTTCCAGTCTGGAAGTTATAAGCAGGCAGTTCCACTTCCTTTCCAGTTGTCAATTCCTCAAGATGATGTTGCAGTAATTCACGGTCAATAGCATCAAAATTTTCAAAATCAAGTTGACCATTTTCATCCCGAGGGGTTTTATCCCTATCGACAAAATAATTATCCATTTCAAGTGCAAAGGGGGAAATCCCAAGAGTTAATAGCTGAATCGCCAATCTCTTTGAAAAAGTGGTCTTCCCTGATGAACTTGGTCCTGCGATAAGAACAACTTTTATTTCCTCGGACTGATTGGAAATTTCCTGAGAAATTTGAACTAACTTTTGTTCATGATGTGCTTCCGAAACGAGAATTACTTCCTGAATAGAATGATTTTCAATTGATTCATTCAATGCCCCAACACTGTCAATCCCTAATTTTGTTAACCAATCTCCATACTCCTTGAACTCTTCCAATAATTTGATATATTCAGGCATTTGAAAAAGTTCGGTCGGTGTTTTACGTCTTGGATATTGTAGAAGAAAGCCCTCATTTTGCGGAATTAAATTAAACCACTTTAAAAATCCGGTCGAAGGTACCATATACCCATGATGATAATCCCTATGATCTTTAAGCCGATAGAGAATTAAATAGGGTTTCTGGCGATATTTCAAGAGACGAACTTTATCCAGGTGATGTTGTCCTTTAAAATATTCGATGGCCTCTTCTTTCGATACTTGTTCACGTATCAGAGGCAAATCCAATTTGACTAATTCATTCATTTGGCTGGTAATCTGATTTATTTCTTTATCACTTAAAGGCTGCCTGTCTAACACTCGACAGAAATATCCGCCATTAGGGACTGAATAATCAATTGTTAAATAATTATTAGGGAACAAACTTTCAAATACAGTCTCTAGAAGGAAAGTAAGAGACCGGCGATATATTTTTGATCCGTCGGAATCAACCATGGTAATTAGACGAATCATGACATCTTTTTGAACAGTAAAAGTCAATTCACGTAAATCCCCATCCACCACTGCACCAACAATAGGCGGAGATTGCCATTCGGGTAAAACTTTAAGAAAATCAATTAGCTGTCCTCCCCTTGGTCCACTCAATACGCGGCCATTAGGTAAATGGATTTCAACGGTATCCCGAGGATGAGCAATCTCTTGAAAAGTACTGCTATTTCCCATAATTTTCTGATTGTACACTAACTTCGAGTAGAATTCATCCAACTTTATGTTGCTCGCTAATAACACTGCAATCCGACAAGTTGCTAAATGGCGCTTAATTATTAATTCACCTGGTAAAGGCGCCTGGAATATGGCTGTTGACGAGGCAGTCCTTGAATTTGTTGCAAAAAAAGAAAAGCCACCAACACTTCGCTTGTATGCTTGGGATCCATACTGTTTATCCTTGGGACATGCTCAACCCGCTGCAGATGTAAATCTTCAGGCTCTCAAAGCCAAAGGTTGGGGTTTGGTGAGGCGTCCGACAGGTGGAAAAGCGATTTTACATGCTGATGAAATAACTTATGCGATTATCGCTCCGATGGATGAGCCCAGAGTAAGCGGAACCGTATTGGAAAGTTATCAACGTCTTTCCATGGCTCTTCTCACTGCACTTAGAATCATTGGAATTCAAGCAGACTCAAAGCCTAAGAAATCTGTTTCTCGTAGATCTCTAATTAATCCCATCTGCTTTGAATCGCCGTCTGATTATGAAATTACATCAAACGGTAAAAAAATAATTGGTAGCGCTCAAGCCAGGCGTTTGCAAGGTGTATTACAACATGGATCAATACCACTTTATGGTGACATCACAAGGATTATACAAATACTTAACTACAACTCAATAAGCGAACAAAAAGAAGCAAAAAACAACCTACAAGATAAAGCCTGCACTTTAAACGATATTCCAAATAAAAAGATCACATGGCAGAATACAGCCAATGCGTTGATCTCAGGATTTTCAAATGAATTAAACATCACTTTCTTTCAAAGCCATCTCAGTGATAAGGAAATTAACCGTGCCAAAGAATTAGTCCAAAGGAAATTTGGTTTGGATGAATGGACTTTTAGGATTTAAGTTTTAGATGGTGAATGACTTTTATTAATTAATTCTGCTTACATTTTAGATTCTTTGAGTGACCTTGTAATGAGACAATCCATGTTCATTTTTTTAAAAATAATTATTTTTTTACTAATTGCGACTTTTTTAATTCTAATATTTCTTCGTGTCATTCTCTATATTTCCGCATCGCAGAAGACATACCAAATAGAAGATGCACCAAAATCTCAGATCGCTATCGTCTTTGGTGCTGGATTGAGAAATGATGGTTCACCCTCCCCCGTACTAAAAGATCGTGTAATGACCGCAGTTCAGCTCCATAAATCAGGAAAAGTTAAAAAATTATTACTTACTGGAGATAACCACTTTGTTAATTACAATGAACCGGAGGCTATGGCTTCTTTTGCGCGTGATCTAGGAGTTCCTCAGACCGACCTGATCATGGATTATGCAGGCCAATCGACTTATGATTCATGTTATCGGGCAAAAGCTATTTTCAAATTAAATCAGGCCATTCTCGTCACTCAATCGTTTCATCTTCCTCGAGCACTATTCATATGTAATCAATTGGGAATTGATTCTCTTGGCGTGTCTGCTGATCAACGAAAATACTGGGTTACCTCATTTTTATATTGGCAATTACGTGAGTTGCCTGCAAGCCTGGTTGCGATTTTAGATGTCTGGATCTTTAAACCTATTCCAATTCTTGGTAACCTTGAGCCAATTGATAAGAATAAAAATTAAAATCTGGTATATTATTATTTTAGAATAAAAGATATTTAGGAAATACTTCTGATGAATCGCAAAGAGGCATTAGAGCTAGTCCATCAGTATGTTAGGAATGATAATCTAATCCATCATATGTTGGCTGTCGAAGCAGCCATGGCTTTCTATGCCGCCTTGTTAAACCAGAACGAAGAAGTCTGGTGTGTAACTGGGCTGCTCCATGATTTTGATTGGGAAATTCATCCAACCGCAGAGGGTCATCCCTTAGAAGGCGAACCAATATTGAGAAAGAACCAAGTGCCTGAAGAAATAATACATGCCATAATGAGTCATTCCAATACCTCAGGGTTTAGTCGTGAAACATTATTAGATAAAGGATTATATGCATGTGATGAAATCACGGGTTTAATTACTGCTGTCGCATTGGTCAGACCTTCTAAATCACTCTATGACCTTACTGTCAATTCTGTCAAGAAAAAATGGAAAGATCGAGCTTTTGCAGCAGGAGTAAATCGACAAGAAATTGAAATTGCAGCCCGCGAATTTGGAGTTGATTTGTGGGAGCATGTCAATCATGTTATTACCGCCATGCAAAAAATTGCTCCACAAATTAATTTGGCTGGCAACATCAACGCACCCTTATCAGGAATTTAAGCATGATTAGTTTAACAGGAAAAGGATTTTTCATTTGGAAAATCCCAAATTGCGAGAATGGTGATCCAGCTGCAATTGCCATTTCCGCTCAAAAAGCAGGATTAAGCCATGTGTTGATTAAAATCGCAAATGGAATATATGATTTCAATTATGATACTTCTTCGAAAAAAGATTTAATTACACCTGTGGCTTTAGCCTTAAAGGAAATAAACATTCAGGTTTGGGGATGGCATTATATTTTTGGAGATTTGCCTAAGGAAGAAGCCAAGGCAGCAATCCGTCAACTACAAAAGATTCCGCTGGATGGCTACGTGATTGATGCAGAATCAGAATATAAAGACAAATATACTCCTTGTAGAATATTTTTAAATGAATTGCGGTTAGTATTTCCTGATTTTCCAATTGCTTTAAGTTCATTCCGGTATCCGAAATATCACCCTCAATTACCATGGAAAGATTTTTTAATTAAAGTTGATCTTAATATGCCACAGGTTTATTGGGAGCAAGCTCACAATCCTGCAGAACAATTACGGCGATGTATAAGTGAATTTCAATTACTAAATCCATATCGGCAGATGATTCCCACTGGACCTGCATACGGGGCAAATGATTGGAAACCATCTACCCAGGATATCAAGGATTTTATGAATGCGGCGGTGGAAATGAACCTGTCTGCCATAAATTTCTATAGCTGGGATTACTGCCGACTTAAACTTCCCCAAATCTGGGATGCAATTGCTAATTTTCCCTGGCCTGGTACGATCTCCCCTCCCCGTGAAATTCCTGAAGTTTTACTAGAAGGAATGAATAATCGAAATTTGGAGAGCATATTATTTTTATACACACCTGAAGCTGTCCATATCACCGCTGAAGCAACCATTCAAGGAAAAACAGCTATACGCAGTTGGTATGAAAAATTATTGAATGTGAGCTTTAATAATTTTTCATTTCAAATATCCAGTATTGAAGGGAAAGGGAACAGTCGCCATTTCACTTGGATCGCCAAATCATTAGACGGAAAGAATGTCAGCGGAAATGATAGTATAGGGTTGTTGGATGGAAAAATAACGTATCACTATTCATCAATAACCAAACTTTGAAATAATAAAAAATCCCAAGAATATTTCCTTGGGATTTTTTCATTTTTATACTTTAACCATCTTATTCTTTTTCCAGGCCAATC
>Ga0209777_10001829_pt1 | contig 29367 bp, 27 predicted proteins | sample FrelakmetHBP12HB_FD_187147 | JGI IMG/M metagenome (GOLD analysis project Ga0209777, IMG submission 187147) | Freshwater lake sediment microbial communities from the University of Notre Dame, USA, for methane emissions studies -HBP12 HB (SPAdes)... | ecosystem: Environmental > Aquatic >...
GTACTAGCTTCACACCATAGCAGCTAATAAATGAAGAGTCCAACAAGTCGATCGAGCGGAATGCAAATAATTCCGAAGCGGCCTGCGGCCTTTGTTTGCTGTACGCATTCCGCTCATCTTTGTCGTTATATGAAAATTAAATGATGATTAAAACTGCATCATTAATAGCGTTGCTCCTGAGTTTATCACTTGCAGCCTTCGGAATATGGGGTCTTGCAACAGAATCCGGTATGCATGCATTTGATGAAATGGCTGGCATCATTCCCGCATATTCACTTTTTGCATCACCAGTAATCTTGGTATTAAGCCTTATCGGCTTGTATTTCAGCAGAAGAAAAAGGACAGAAAAAACATAAAGACATATAACCCATCACTTCACCCGACCTCCGCTTCGCTCCGGCGGGTGACCTTTGCGTTAGGCGGATATAAAATAAAATCATGGATAACAAAGAAAAATATCGTGGCCTGTCTGGTTGGCTAATTTTACTTGGTATTGGTCTCGTATATTCGCCAATAAATATATTGATAACCGGATACTCAGCAATTAATAAAGTCTTAAGTAGTGGGGCGTGGGAAGCTTGCACTACGGTTGGCGAAAGAGCCTACAACCCATTGTGGGCTCCAATACTGATAATTGAAAATCTTTATAATTTGACACTGCTGATTTCAACAATACTTTTAATTTATTTATTTTTTTCAAGGCATCATCGATTCCCTGTTTGTCTTGTAGTGCTTATTGCAATTCCACCCCTATTCCTTTTATTTGATGTATGGCTAACATCATTTATTAGGATAGAGGAGCCATTATTTGATCCAAAAACAAAATTAAGGGGGCAAGAAACGGGACGTTGTTGACAAATTGTACAAACTCAAAAAATGGTGCCCTGTGTCGTTACCGAAACAAAACTTGTTGAGAACCAGCCCGTAGGATGTCAACCCATCATCTGAATAGCAACAACTGATGGGTTACGTCCGCTAGGCGAACTGCATTCGATAACCTCAATAAGATTTCATTTTCATTGACATGCAATTGCCCCATCTCCTATACTTTTCTCATCTTAAAAGGACGGCCTATCAATCGTGCCGGGGGGCGTGATGAGGATAGCTGGCATGCACGGCGGCGGAGTTTCTGGGCTATGCCCACAGACTAAAATGGTGGGCGCAGCCCACCCTACGAGCTGCCGCCAATTGACTCCAATACGAGCATCCGGGCGGACGGGGAACCTCCATCGCGCCGGCCATTCGCACACAGAATCAGGAGCAGTACGATGAAGCTGATCGGAGCGGCGTTGTCGAGAACAGGAACGATGAGCCTGATGACTGCGCTTGAAGGGCTCGGTTTGCGCTGCTATCACATGAAGGAGTGCCTCCTGAACACCTTCAAGGGCCGCGGGGACCTTGACCGGTGGCTAAAGGTTTTCACCCTTGATCCCGGTTGTGAAGAGCGGCTCGAACTGCTCCGGCAGATATACCGCGGGTACGATGCCTGCTGCGACACCCCGAGCTGCTTTGTGTATCAGGAGCTGGCAGCCCTATTCCCCGAGGCTCCGGTGCTGCTCACCAGGAGGAATGCCGCAAGGTGGCGCAAATCGTTCGCGGACTCGGTTTATCGTGCGCACAAGATACTCAATGGCCCGCTGGCTCCCCTCTGTGTACTTATTTTTCAGGGATTGTACCGCCTGCCGTTCTTGCGGGTGTTCGGCGTGATGGGCATCATAGCCAAAGATGAAAAGATGATCATGGGGCCCTTCTTCACTGATGATGGGATGCTGGACTTCGAATCGGAGGCCGATGCCCAGGAGATAGAAAGCCGCTTCACGGCCTGGATCGCCACGGTCGAGAAGTCGATTCCAGAGGGGCGACTGCTTTCAATCGAGCCTCCATACGAGGACGCCTACCGGATCATCTGCACGGCGCTCAATCTTCCTGTGCCGGAGAGGCCCTACCCTCACGTCAACGACAGCGAAGACCTCAGGAAGGCGATTGGCATCTTTCGCGTGCTGTTCTACGCTATCCCCGCAGTCAGCGTCGCGACGGTTCTGGGCACACTGGCCGCTGCTCTGTTCTCCGGGGCGGCGCTGCTGTTTATCGGCTGCGCGGGGGCTTTCCTACTGCTGCTCTACGGGCTTCAGGCCCTGCTCCTAGCCATTGTTCGCGGGCTCGGCAAGCGGGACAACAGCCCCCCTTAGGATGGGTGACAACCCATCCTGCATTACCAAATATGGAAAAGATGAATCAGGCACAGTCCGGGCAATAAAATGACTGAAAGACATTTAGGGAAACTGCCGCCGCGGTATTCGTTTATACTGAATCCGTACACTGATGCGCGCTTGAGCAAGTGTCCGCAGTGTAAATCATTGACCCGGCAAAAGAAGTTCGCCCTGGTTATTCATATCGATGGCTGGGGGCTTGTACCACTCGGCAAGACCTGCCGCTGGTGCCCGCGCTGCGAACTTATTATGGTTCATCAGGATGAGCTGGAAAACGTCTTGACGCAAAACTTTTCATCAGTCGCACCAGAAGTAATCGGCAATAAATATCTGGTGATGGGCACTATGGACATGCAGGTATGGCGCAAGGGATTAAAAGCAGCTTCCACATTGCAAGACATACTCGCCCATGCCGCCGATTTTAAGATGCATTATGACTTAAAAGTAGACCCCGGCGGCTGGCGCATGGAACCCTGAAAAGATACATGCTAAATCTTTATCGCGACATTTAACTCGCTGTATGGGCAACAAACCGTCATCTGAATAACAACAACCGACAGGGAGGCGCTATCATGCAGAATTTCGAAAAGCACATTGTGCAAGTGTCATTGGCTTTGGCCATCCTTATGCTCGCAGGCTGCGGGTATAGCATCAACTATTCAAACATCAAAGCAGATCTGCAGTACAGCGGCTCGCGGTCGGTTGCGGTTGGTGTGCTTGATGAGCGGCCCTATGTCTTAAGCGCCGACAAAGAACCGAGCTATGTCGGAACAATGCGCGGCGGCTACGGCAACCCGTTTGATGTCTCGACCGAAAGCAAGATGCAGCTTGCCGACGATATGGCCGCCACCATTGCGGACTCGCTTCGAAACAAGGGCTTTAAGGTGGTGGTGGTAAAGGCAGCCGTGGGCAGGGACACCGCGGCGCTACTGTCCGCGATCGGATCGGCAGGGGCGGAGCGGCTGGTCATTATGGATGTGAAAGACTGGTACAGCGACTACTACCCTGCCAGCTGGGGCCCGGAAAGGGCTGCAGTAGTCATGAATGTTGAGCTGAAGGTCATGGACAGCAGCCGGAAGGTGCTGGGCTCGAGCCGGCTTGAGGGCACTGAAACTCCGCCATCGGGCTGGCCCAAAGATACGATACCCGGATATTATCAGAAGAAAATATCCGAGCTTTTCAATGACCGGAGCATTCAGAGCGCCCTCAAGTAACAGGTGGAGCGTACTGGTTTGCGGAAGGTTTGAAGGACGGGCTCAGTCGTACAGCTTTGTCGGCAGATTTTTTGCTGCAGCACACCGCTGCGCACCTAAAAAAAGGCGCTGCTTCCCCCCTGTCCCCCGCTTACCCGGCGGTGATGGCCTGCTTCAGCTCCGGCGTTGCATCGCTGAACTCTACCCCCATGCCCGTTTTGGCGAGCCGCGCGAAGCGGGAGTCGACTTTTAGGGCGTTGCGTACAAGACCCGTGGCCCGGTGGATTGTGCCGCCTATGTCAATGTCCATAACGATGCTGGATCCAACCGGGTAGAGCACCATGTTGGTGTCGATGAAAAGGCCGACCTCGGAGAGCCGGCGGGCATAGGCCTGGTGCTCAGGAAGATCGAGGCCGTATTTAATCCGGTAGCTTTTGTAGCCCCTGGCTTGGCTGCGTTTTCTCCTTCCGCCCTGCATGTTTGCCGTGGTCATGGCTCTGCTCTCCTTGATGAGTGAATAAGGCTCGATATACATAAAGCGGGACAGCCCCGCAAAAAAAAATCCGTTTTCAGCAGCTCAGGATTCTACTGGCCGGCAAGCCAGTCGAGTGCCTGCTCCACTGTGTCGCGAAGCACAATATCCCGGCCGGTCAGCTTTATCAGCGTGTGGACCACAATCTTCTTCACGCCCTGCACACCGACCACAACGCTGGCCTTCATGTACGGCGTCACCGCCACCGAAAATTTTTTCATATGCTCAGCGCCATCCCTGTCATAATGGGCGGCAGTGACATTGGTCAACAGGCGCACGGATTTTCCCGGCTCCTGCATGATCATGCCCTGCGCGCGGTCAAAATTTCTTTTTGACTCCAACACATCCTCAAGACCGGTCAAATCCAGGATCAGTATTTTTTTGCCCTTATGCTCCTTAACGTAGACTCTTTCCATGGCTTGTACCTGCATGAAGATAATAAAGGGTATTGCGCGCTTTCCCGCCTGTCTCTGCGGTTTTATTCCCGATGCATCACAGTCTCTTTTTCCCGATCACCGCTCCCGGCTGCGCTTTAAGGCGCAGCATATCAAGCATCTGCTTACCCCTGATTCGTACATACTCGTTTGACAGCCTTTTGTCCATTGCAAATTTTGATTTTTTATCGCACGGGCTTTGCCGCCGGTGGCGGTTTCGGTACGGGTGCCGGCACGTGACTATCGGCAGCATCGGTAAAAAAAGGGGGTTTGTTTCCCGAATGGGGAGTTTGGCAAAAGAAACCGGGCTGCCTATGCCTGGGCATTGATGACCAACCATGCCCATATCCTGTTGCGGTGCGAGCGCACGGGGATGCCGGATTTCATGCGCAGACTGCTCACGGGATATGCCAGCGCATACAATCGCAGTCACAAGCCCTACGGCCATGTTTTTCAGTTGAATTGGCCAAACGGCAAGCAGAGCCCGGTGTCAGAACAGCGATACAGCGACAAGCGACAGCGACAGCACCGTGAGCACCGCGACGGTTGACCATGATATGATATTGAGAATCCTGCCGTTGACATGCTCCCCCATGATCCTGCGGTCATTGATAAGCACGGTCATAAACGTGAGAATGACCGGCAGCACGATGCCGTTGATGACCTGTGAATAATACATGATGTCGATAAGGGGTATGCCGGGCAGCATGATGATGCCGGCCCCGAGCATAATCATCAGGCTGTAAATGCCGTAAAACTGGGGCGCCTCGGTAAACTTTCTGTTCAGGCTCGACTCCCAGCCGAAGGCCTCGCAAATGGTGTATGCCGATGACAGGGGCAGAATGGATGCGGCAAACAGCGATGCGTTCAGCAGTCCGAAGGCAAACAGGTAAAAGCAGTACTGCCCGGCCAGAGGCTTCAGCGCAAGCGCGGCATCGCGTGCTGTTTCTATTGTTATATTGTGCTGGTGCAGGGTCACGGCGCACAGCAGGATGATAAAGAGCGCGATAATGTTGACCATGACCGACCCGACAATGACGTCGATGCGCGCGTACTTGTACTGCTCGACCTTCAGGCCCTTATCGACAATGGAAGACTGGAGATAAAACTGCATCCAGGGCGCAATGGTTGTGCCCACAAGCCCGAGCACCATGGCAATGGAGGCGCCGGAGAAATGCATTTTTGGCGTTATGCTGGCCTGCAGGGCCTGCCCCCAGTCGGGCTTTACCATAAAGCCGGAAACGATATAGGCTATATAAAAGAGGCATGCCGACAGGAATACTTTTTCAACGGATTTATAGTTTCCCTTGACGACCAGCCACCAGACGACTATGGCCCCGAGCGGCACCGACACATACCTGCTCACCCCCACCAGCTCAAGGCTTGCCGCAACGCCGGCAAACTCCGATATCGTATTGCCGAGGTTTGTGATAAAAAGCCCGATCATGAGGTAAAAGGTCACCCTGGCGCCAAACCGCTCGCGTATGAGGTCTGAAAGCCCCTTGCCCGATACGACCCCCATGCGGGAGCACATTTCCTGGATGATGATAAGGGCGAAGGTAATGGGGATGAGGGTCCAGAGCAGCTCCATGCCGTACTGCGCGCCGGCAAGCGAATAGGTCGTGATGCCGCCTGCGTCATTATCGACATTGGAGGTAATGATTCCCGGCCCCAGCAGGGCAAGAAACATTCCAAAGGATGCCCACCATCTTTTGGGATGTTTCTTGACCGCTGATCCCAGCGCTCCGAGCTGTTGTGCTATTTTTTCACTCCGCATGTCTGCAGCTCCCGGCTATGTTCTCTATAATCCCAGATGCGGAGCGACCGCTTCCAGCAGATTTTTAAAAATAATCGTGCCGCGAAGCTCCCGGCTGTCATCGATCACCGGCAGCGCCTTCACGCCGTATTTGCCGAAAATTTCAGCAATATCCTCCTTGCTGTCCTCGATATGCACCGTGACCACTTTCTCATGCATGATCTCAGAGAGCTTTGTCTCCGGGGGCGCGGCGAAAAGCTCCCGCAGGCTCACGACCCCTACCAGCCTGTTCTGATCATTGACCAGATAAATGTAGTAGATAAAATCCGTTTCTTCGGCAGTCTGCCGAAGAAATTCAAAGGCGCTGCCCACGGTCTCCGAGGGCTTGAGGCTGGAAAACGACGTGGTCATCATGCCGCCGGAGACATCGTCAACATGCTCAAGCAGCTCTTTCATATCCTCGGCGATATCGTCTTCCATTTCCTGAAGAATTTCCTCGGCTTTCTGCTCGGACAGGTCACCCAGCAGGTCCGCGGCTTCGCTTTGCGACATCTCCTCCAGTATTTCTGAAGCCGCCGTGGTGTCGAGGCCCTCGATGAGGCTGACCTGTATTTTGGGATCGGTCTCCTCAAGCGCTTCGGCTGCGGTTTCAACATCGAGTGACTGGAACACGACATCGCGCAGATGCACGTCAAGCTCCTCAATTATATCGGCAAGATCGGCAGGGTGCATGCGCGCCAGCCTCTCATTATCAATGGTCAGCCGCACCAGATCCGCCGATGCTATGGGCTGCACAAATCTCCAGGAGATGAAATGGTCCTGCATTTCATAATCAAAGATTTTTTGTGCGATAAAGTCCGTTACGGGCAAAAGCCCCACGCGGCGCATAAGCCCCCTGAATCCCACATCAACATGCACCAGATACAGATTGCCCTTGGCCGCAAGAAGCTGCAGATCATTGACCCGGCGAATTTTTGCGCCATTGGTATCAACGATCTGCCGGTCCATAAAAGCATCTTTCAGCAGCAAATCGCCCTCTTTGGGAACGTAGTCCGTACAGCGCTGCTCCAGGCTTTCCTGCACAAAAAAAACGCCCTTACTCAGTACAAGGCTCGACCAGGGTATATAGCATTTTCGGGCAGGCTCATCTGTGCGGACAAAAATGCCGTGCACCACAGGATACATTGCTTTGAAATCAGCAATAAGATCGGCTGTCATTCCGAGTTGCCGGCCGTCGTGTGCATATACTTTCTTTTTAAGCAGCTCGCTCAAAAACAGCAGTTCTTGGGATTCGTCCAGGTTTGCCATACAGGCCTTCTTTGTTAAACAGTAAAATTTGGTGGTGGTTTAGTAGTATAGCGTCCTAAAGCTTTCTCCTGATCGCATGCCGCAGCCTGTCTCGTCTCACTCCATCGCAGCCAGTAGTTCGTCCAGCGACACGGTGGCGAAACTGGTTGCGTGGCCGCTCATGGCGCAGGGGATAATGAGTTCCCGACCGTGCAGCAGCGCGCCGCAGGTGTAAACGGCATTCTGGATATAGCCTTCGTGCTCCATTTCGTTCGGAGCGAGCAGCGGTTCGCGCAGGCGTCCCAGGACGCGCGCAGGATCTTCAAGGTCCAGCAGACACTTGCTTATCCTGCGATACAGGGCATGCCCTCCGGTTGTATTGCTAGAGGCAGAGCACATTGTGACATGCGAACACGCTCAGCAGAGCATATACTGGCCATTCGGAGGAACTCTTTCTTCGAGGAGGTTCCAACCAGTTTCCCCGGCTCTGCAATGCGCCCGGCATGCAGCAATATCTGCCTGATTACCCAGGGCCGGTCTATAAAAAATGCTCTGAAGAATGCGCCGGGGCAACCATGTTCTCCGGTCCCGCACACATGCATCAGTCTACGCCTGTAGCGCCAACCGGCACGCGCTTGGAGCCTGGTGAAAGAAATTGAAACAGGACCTGCACAATCTCATTTGGCTGTTCCTCCTGGGGCATATGACCGCACTGCGGAATGACGAACAGCTCTGATCGTTTGATATCCTGATGAAACCGGCAGCCATATTTCAGCGGAATCCAGATATCATTTCTTCCCCATATAATTATGGTTTCCTGTTTAATGTCCCGTATGCGGCCTGCATATGTCAGCGCCAGTTCCGGATCAATGGATTTTGCCAGCGTCGCCATGGAATCAACGCCGCCTCTGGTTCGCAGCCTGTCGAAATATGCATCGACCCTGGCATCGGTTACTTTTTCAGCATCGTAGAAAGCCTTATGAAGGCCTTTTTTTACAACCCAGCGGTTAAAGCCGAGATTTGCCAGGAAATTTGAAAATGGCACGTATGCAAATGACGCTATAAAATCCTTTTTGTCCGGCGGATAGCCGCCCGCATCAACCAGAACCAGCCGCCCTACTTTTTCAGGATGATCAAGGGCCATAAACCAGGCAATTGCCCCGCCCAGTGAATTGCCTACGACTGTAGCGTTATCAATCCCGGCTTTTTCCATCCAGGCATACACATCTTCCGTTAAGGTAAAAGGGTCGTACTTTGCATTAAGGGGCTTGTCGGACCAGCCGCACCCTTTTATGTCAACAGCCCACACATGGGGAACAGGTTTGCTTTCGTCTCTGAATTTTTTCTGGAGCTTCTGGACCATATCTTCCCAAGTGAATGTTGATGATGCAAATCCGTGGATGAGAACAATATCCCTGCCCTCCCCTGGATACTCGACGTAATGGATGTAAACGTCCTGCGCGCCAGAATCAATTTTTACAAATTTATCATGCAAAGTGGGCTGCATGACGTCTCTTGGATCCACGCGCTTTACGCAGGCGCTGAGGGTCATAACGGCACAAACACACAGAATCAGCTGCAGCAGTCTCTGCATGCTGCGCATGGTGTTGTCCCGTTGTCTTCCCTGTAAAAGATAAAGCGGCATTGCCTGATACCGGCAGATCATTCTTTTCGTGTTAAAGGGGTTCTTCTGAAATTCATGTTTGCTGCTCACGGTGGCGAGCTGATCTTCCCCTTTTTTTTTTGCTTTTCAGATTCTTTCCAGCTATTTGATGATGCTGATTCCCCCGATCAGCGGCAGTTCCTTCATTTCGCCCTTTGACGCATTAATTATGCCCATAACCATAAGCACCAAACAAAAAATCGACCCAAAAGGAACAAACCATATCAGGAACGGAATGATTCCACCAAGAAAACTTACAGCGACCCAAGTTATAAGAAGCACCAGTTGCTGATTGGCATGAAATTTTGCAAACGGGCTGTCCTTGGCATCACTGATAAGGGGAAGGAAAAAAAGAATGGGGAGTATATACCCAACCATACCCATGGCCTTATTTTTTTCCGCGTCATCTGATGATGCCTTTTGCGACTCGGGGGCGGGCTGCTGAGGCTGATTTTGCTGTTCCATGACAATTCTCCTTTTTGAAAAGATTATACTTTTGGTCTTTACTGCAACAATAAAGCCTGCAGGGAGGGCGGATCACAAAGCCGGCTTCCCCCAATAACCTCGTACAGACCGGCTAATTGACAGGAATCAGGCAGGAAATTTTGAATATATAAGCGGATAGCGAGGGCGTGTCAATAAAAATCAAACGCCATGCTCAGCGCCGACGGCCCCGCCGCCCTGAACAATATTACATACTTTTTCAAAGTCCATGCCGTTGATAATTTTTTAAGAATATCATTGTCTGAAACCAGCAGGGTCGGTTTTGCCTGCAGCATGCGTTTACTGTAAATGGCTATCTGCGCCAGAATGCCCATGGCCGGTGCTGTCAACCCCAGTTGTCGCCCGTAGGCTTGCGCATGGCCGACCTGATGGCTGCACCTGCTACGGTGCTGATATAGACGATACCCGCAATGATGATGATGGTTGCTCCGGCGGGCAGATCAGGGCCGTAGCTTATGGCAAGGCCCCCGGTGGTAAACAGGGCGCTCAGGGCCACCGACACCGCCATGATGCGGCCCATGGTCTTAACGAAAACATTTGCTACCGCCACCGGCAGCGTGAGAAGCGCTATGACCATGAGCACGCCCACAACGGTTGAAAGCAGCACCACGGTCAGGGCTGTCAGCGCGAGCAGCAGCAGATAGTACAGCTCGACGCGCACCCCGCGAATGCGGGCGAATTCCTCGTCGAAGCAGACCAGCAGCAGCTGATTGTAGCACAGGGCGACCACTGCGGCCACCACGAGATCCAGGCCCGCGATGATCCACAGATCGGCCGGCCCAACCATGAGGATATTGCCGAACAGATAGCTCATGAGGTCTTCGTTGTAGCCCGGCGTGCGCGAGATGAACAGCACGCCCACGGCCATGCCGATGGCCCACAGTGCGCCAATGACCGTGTCTTCGCGCTGTTTGGCCCGCAGGCTCACAATGCCGATGATGAAGGCCGAGGCAAGGGCCGCAATCACGGCGCCGACAAGGGGGGTGAAGCTCTGCCAGCCGTGCACGACCTGAAAATAGCGCGCAGCCCCGATGCCGCCAAGCACGCAGTGGGCGATGCTGCCGGCAATATAGGTGATGCGCCGGGCCACCACATAGCTGCCCACAACACCGCAGGCAAAGCTTGCCAGCAGCCCTGCAGCAAGGGCGTAACGCATGAAAGGATAATCACGGACAGCTGTCAGGAATTCCCACATTCGTGGCCTTTCTCGGCGCAGCGGTGGTCATGCCGCACCATGAGCATATCGGTGCCGTAGATGTCGCGGATGAGGTCGCCGCTGAGCTCACTTGTGGGGTGAACCTGCACGAAGCGCTTGACGCAGACGACGCTGGTTGAAAATGGGGTTACAAACCCCAGGTCATGGGATACCAGTGCGATGGTGAGCCGCTTGTTTATATCGCTCAGCAACTCGTAGAATTCATTTTCAACATGCAGGTCAAGGCTTGAAGTGGGCTCGTCAAGCAGCAGAAGCTCCGGCTCGCCCACAAGCGCCCGGGCTATGAGCACGCGCTGCCGCTGGCCGCCGGAGAGGGCTGAAAAGGGCCGCCCGGAAAAATCAGAAAGTCCAAGCTGCCCGAGAGAGTCGCGGGCCGCCTGCCTGTCGCGGGCAGTGTAAAACCCCGACCGCTGGCTGCTGGTGAGCCTGCCCATGAGCACCACGTCAAGGGCCGTGACCGGAAACTGCGGATCGACCTGCGCATGCTGCGGCACATAGCCGATACGCTGGCGGCCCTGCTCGGCCGGCTGGCCGAACACGCGCACCGTGCCCGCTTTCGGCTTCAAAAGCCCGAGCATGAGCTTCAGAAGCGTGGTCTTGCCGCCGCCGTTTGGCCCCACCACGCAGATAAACTCGCCCCGGCGAATGCCAAGCGTCACGTTCTCCAGCACAGGCAGCCCGTCGTAGGAGAATGAAACATTTTCAAGCTCTATGATTGTATCGGTGCTCATAATTTTCACGCCTGACTATTTCCGACCGATTTAACGAGTTCAACCAACCGAACTAATTAAAAAACGAATTGAACCAATTAAACACTTATTAATTCATCTTCTCTATCTTTTCGGCAATATCGCGCAGGTTCTGAAAGCAGTCCCGTGCAAGAGGGTCTATCATCTCGACCCGGGCGCCGATCTGAGCAGCCACGGCCTGCGCGCTTTTGGGGGAAAACTGCCGCTCGGCAAAAATCGTCTTCACGCCCGCTGCCCCGGCGCGCTCTACAAGAGCGGCAAAAGATTTTGAGCCCGGCTCCTTGCCTGCCATCTCGATGGGCACCTGTTTCAGCTTATAGGCATCGGCGAAATAACCAAGAGCGGGATGAAACACAAATATCTCCCTGCCGGCAAAAAGCGCAAGGCGACTGCACAGCTCGGCATCAAGTGAGTCAAGCTCGTTTTGAAATGCGGCAAGGTTGCGGCGATAGACAGCGCAGTGGGCTGCATCGCGCAGGCACAGCGCCTCGCATATGGTCTGCGCCTGCTGCCGTATCAACTTCGGCGCAAGCCAGATATGGGGGTCTGCGCCTGCGTGCTCCCCGCCATGCGCATGGTCATCTTCCGAAGGCCGAAGCGCAATGCCCTGCCGGGTGTCAACCACGGCAGCGTTTTTTAGGATGCTGCCGATCTTGCCCAGCAGCCGGTCTTCAAACGGCAGGCCGATTTTAAAAAAAACATCAGCCTGCGACAGCGCCATTATTTGCTTAGGGCTGGGCTCAAAGGCATGGGGCGACTGGCCCGGCCCCACCAGCACGCTCACTGTAATATTTTCACCGCCCACGCGCTCGGCAAAATAAGCCTGCGGCAGGATGCTCACAAATACGTTCAGCCTGGCCTCGGCATGGCCTGCGGCAGCCGCAAACAGCAAACAACCCAAACAGAAATATTTGTATGTACGCAGGGCGGGATGTGCCCACCGCTGTATTTTATTGGTGGGCACAGCCCACCCTGCAGCTGCATTCTTTTTCATGAGGTCTCGCGTATCCTGATTGAAAGAAATCACGTGTTGCTATATAAGTAATACTATATGAACAAAGTTAAAAAAACAACAGCAACCATGATGCTTTCGCCCGACCTCATACGGGAAGCCTTGAGCCTTGCCGACTTTGACGCGGCTGCGGCCCACAGCGCCATGTCTCCCTCGCCGCGCCCTCTGACGCGGCCTGCGGGCAAGCCCGGCGATCCGCATATAGGGGCGGTGCTTCTGGTGCTGTATGAAAAATTCAGCGCACCTCATATTCTGCTTATCAGGCGCCGTGATGATTTGAAACACCACCCGGGCCAGATTTCATTTCCCGGCGGCAGGCGTGAAGATGGCGAGGATTTACTGGAGACGGCTTTGCGGGAAACAATGGAGGAGGTCGGGCTGCAGCGCGATGCCCTGCAGGTTCTCGGCGCGCTTGCTCCTATCTATATCTCGCCGTCTGATTTCATGGTGCACCCGTTTGTTGCCTGGCATGAGGGACAGCCCGCGCTCAGGATGGAAAAAAGCGAAATTGCTGAAATTTTAGAGACCCCCCTTGGCTTGTTTTTAGATCCTTCGATGGGCTGCACGGAAATACGAATAATGAATAACACGGAATTAGCCGTGCCGTTTTACCGGCTGGGCGAAGATAAAGTCTGGGGAGCAACCGCCATGATTCTCTCGGAATTGCTGCAGCGGCTGATTGCCTGTAATGTGTTGATTAAAAAATAGCAGGCAGGTTAGGCTCCCGAGGGGTGGCCACCATTTTGATTGTTTTATTCTGCGGGCAACGTCATTTGACATAGCCCCCCCTACCAACTTAATCTGACAGAGAAAAGACTTCTTCTGGTAATGTGGAATAATTAAGGAGTGGTCCACAGGCTACATTAGAGCCGCAATGTGGATTTTTTGCTGGTAAGTGATGCTCCCCGCCTACAAGGCGGGGCATCCCGGTGCTTAAAATTGATTTAATTTGATACCTGCCTTTTCATCCCCGCTTACAAAGCGGGGCTTTCAAGGCAGGATTCCAGTCAATGGCACAAGATATTGTGATAACGTTCAGAGTCAGAAGTAGCGCCCCAAAAACCGCCGCCCCTCATCTTGTGCCGATATATGCCTTGACACACAATCACCCTAGTTCTATATTCTGCCCATTCAAAAGCGGCGGTGAGCAAATATTAGAATTGGTTATATATAAAATTGACCTTGTCTGCCAAGAGATAAACGAATATTAAAAATGCAGAGATCAAAACGCCAGTTATCAAGCTGCTGTAAAAAATAACTCCAATAATAAAATTATTTGTCGTTTTTATGATAATACCCATAAATGGCTTCGTTAAAATAAATCCATCCTTTCCAGCCCAGGTGGATGTCATCAATTAAAAAAAAGGGCTCATACTCATCGTTTGAGAAGTCCGCCAGATCAAAGCCATATGACGTAACCATGGCATCTATATTCTTGTAATACTGCGCTCTGTCCTCTTTGCTCGGCCATTGCATATAATCATACCAAAGGCCATTCACCGGCACGTTTACTATCAGCGGCTGTATGCCCAATTCCCTGTATATGTCCATAAGCAGCCTGAAATCGTCATATTCCGGTGAGACAAAATTCGAAGCTTTCTTTAAAGATCCCTTAAATTTCTCAATAAGACCCATCGTATTAAAAAATTTGTACGTGTTGTTATCAAAATAGAATGGATTATTTGTTGCAACCTTTTTGCCATATGCTTCCGCTTTTTGTTTTTCCTTTTCCCAGTCGAATTTCGCATGTCCCGGAGTGATGTTTTTAACCATTTTGCCGGAATTAATTAGAATAGTATCTGATTTGATTTCATCCTTTATGGAATCGATATAATATCTGAATCTGAAATATGGCTGCAGAACAAACATGCAGGCCTTAGACAGCATATCATCCCTCCACTGCAGCTCACAGAACAGCTTTAATGATTTAAAGTCCCTATCATCCCTTATGATTTCCGAAATTCTTTTTGCCATTCTGGCTTTTAATTCTCGGTCAAGATAACTGTCGCACATAAAGGCATAGATTGCTTCTTCCGATGCATTCGCAAGCAAGGCGTTCTGGTCTATTCCAGCCTTTCCAAACCATGACTGCGATAATATAAAAACTATCTTCTGCCCCTTGAAGGCATTTCCGACAGCGCCTAAATAAATCGCGTGGACCAGGCATTGAAAGCCGCCTTTGCCGATAAGGTATACTTGAAACCCATCCTTTTTGTCCGCAAAAAAAGTACTCGGGTGAAAAGGCAGCCTCATTATGAACTCGAGTTCAGACGAACCGCAAATGAACAGGTTGTCCCCTCTACCAGCCGCCTCCCTTAGCAGCACAAGGCTTTTAAACTTATTGTCGGAAGCTATTTCACCAACTTTGTCATAGTACGACTGGTGTATTCTGTCCGAGAAAGTCTGGTGCAGATATAAAAGAAACAGCGCGAACAATATGAAGGATACTATTGACGCAATGATTTTTTTCATTTCTGAAACTTCCGCGCCACAAAGTCTACTATTTTTCGGGGAGTATCGATGTCATTCCTCTCAACCTCTGTCGGTTCAATAACAATACTCAGCTCTTCTTCTATTTCAATCAAAAGCTCTATAGTAGTCAACGAATTCAGCCATCCTTCACTAAAAAGATTTACGTCCATGTTCTGGCGCAAATCCATTCCGCATATGGTTTTAATGATTTTTAAAATTTTTTCTTCCATACAAAAAATCACCGGTTTATTTGGTTTGTGTTGTGAACAGGTATCCCGAGAAAATTAAAAACCCAAAACATATCAAATTGAACGTGATGGCAACCGACATGCATTTCCATACGATATTGTTTTTTACCTTCGGATACCATGGCAGCTTTCGTTGGTATAAATCCGTCAGTACTAATAAAACCCCGTGGTAAAGCCCGTACAGAATAAAATATAAAGCTGTTCCATGCCAAATTCCCATAAGACCCATCGTAATAATATATCCGGCATATGATGCTAGGTATTTCTGCCGTCTCATGCTTTTATTTTTCAAGGAAGACATTACTATCCGGGTATAAATGAAATCGCGGAACCAAAACGAAAGCGACATATGCCACCTGTTCCAGAAATCCTTTATATCGCTGCTGATAAAAGGCTTGTTGAAATTCGCAGGTGTCCTGATCCCAAATATGTTGCTTACACCGATAGCAATCAGGCTGTAACCTGCAAAATCAAAAAACAGGTAAAAGCTGTACGCATACATGTAGTTGATGGTATTAACCAGAGTATGGGCGGCTGGTATATCCGCCATCCAGTATTTTGATATAAGGTTCGATAAAACGAATTTATAGCCAACCCCCAAAAACATATTAAAAAGGCCATCCCCTAAAAGCTCAATATATTCCGCTCGTGCAGGCGCTACCGATATGTTTTCCATAAAACGCCTAGAGCGGTCAATGGGTCCTGAGCTTATGGTCGGGAAGTATAAAAGAAAATACAGGTATTCAAATACGCTTATCTTTTTAATTAGCCCGTCATGTGTTTCAATCACCATTTGGACTACCTTAAAGGTCAGGTATGATATTCCGAGAAAGCCTATCTCTTTTTGATGAATAAGGACATCTCCGAATTTAGCAAGCACCAGCGGTGAAATTGCCAAGAGTACAGTTGTAAATAACAGAAAGGTTTTTCTATACCTGATGCCGAAGAGGACATAACCTGCTATTAGGATAGTCTCAGCTACAAAAAAAACAATGAAGTAAACCATTTGTTGATTTGGTTTTGAGTAGTAAAGAAACATCAATATGAACAGGTTTACAATTATGCCGAATAAAATGGTGAACCCATACCTTGGTTTCCTGCATATGAAAAGGTAACTTCTAATAAGTAAAAACTCGAAACCAATAAAAAATCCGAGAAAAAACAGTTGTTGAACCGAGCTTCCGAAAATTATGAACAACATGAATACAGTTGCAGCCAGCCCGTAATATTTGATGGTTCTCTGCAACAGGCCAAGCACCACTGCGGGTATCGAAACCAATATCAGAATATAGAAATAAAACAATTCACTATAAGGAATCATTCAAAAGTTCCTCTAATAAAAGCTGCCTGTTTATCTTTCCATTTGTCGTCATAGGCAGGTTTTCTTTTACAACAATCCGTCTTGGGATCATATATTCCGGCAGCAGCTTTTTTAAATTAGTTTTTATTGCCGAAACCTGCGCCAATTCACTCTTACCGGATAGCCTGGTAAGTACGGCAAAAGCGGCCAGGTACTGTACCTTCCCATTTTTAAAAATCGGAAGCACGGCAACATTTTTGACATTCTCAAGTTTCCTGAAATTGCTTTCTATATCCTCTATTTCAATGCGGTAGCCGCTCAGCTTTATCTGAAAATCCATCCTCCCGCAATAATACAAAAGTCCATCTTTTATATATCCTTCATCACCGGTTTTGTAGCTTCTCTTTTCAACGCCGTCGAAAACCATCCCGAAGAAAGCTTTCTCGGTCATTTCGGGGTTCATATAATAACCGGTGCTGACACTGTCTCCGGCTATAATAATCTCCCCTTTTTCGCCTTCAGGAACCTCTTTGCCGTCCCTCATAATCAGAATCCTGCAGTCTTCTTTTACATAGCCCACCGGGAGCGGGTTTATTTCTCTGCATATTCTCCTGTCGATTAATACTGCGGTGATGGCAACAGTAGCTTCTGTTGGTCCATACATGTTGAATATGCTGATTTTATCAAACCTTTCCATTAACTTTTCGGTGCATTTGTTGGTAAGGGTTTCCCCACAGAACAGCATCGATTTCATTTCAGGCAGCAGTTTATTTGAAAAATTTGAATCAGCAAGGCACATCTCCGCAAATGATGGCGTCGATACCCATACCCGGATACCAGATTTTTTCAAGTAGAAAAAGAGTTCACGGATATTGGCAATCATATCCTTGTCTATGCAAAACAGGACTGACCCGCTTATCAGCGACAGATATAAATCCATGACCGATAGGTCAAAAGAAAATGGCGCTTGGTTCATGAATACCACCTGCTCCTTATCGGAGGACAGGGTACAAAAGCCCAGCCCCCATTTTATAAAACTTTTCAGGCAGGAATGGGTTATTTGGACCCCCTTGGGAATTCCGGTGCTTCCTGAAGTATATATTATGTAGAAAACGTCATCTTCCTGTACTTGAAGGCTTTTATCCGGAACCCAGCCCCTGTATTCTGCATAAATCCCGTTTATAATTTCCCATGTCAGATTTGTGGCGTCTTTGAAGTTGAAATCCCTGTTTTCAATATTTAATATGAGCTTAGCCCCGGCAGATTCCACTATGCTGCGCATTCTTTCGTTCGGCAGAGTGCTGTCAATCGGGATGTATGCATGGCCTGACTTGACACAGGCCAGAAAGGCAACCATCATATCGGGCTGCTTATGCCCGTAAACAATGAACGGTGTTTTGTCCGATTGGAATCTGTTGATAAGATAACAGGCTAAAGCATTTGATTTTTCTAAAAGCTCGGAATAAGTTAAAATATTTTCTCTATGTATCAGAGCAATTTTATCTGAACCTGAGCCATATGCATCAATTTCATCTATTATAGTCATACGATCAACCAGTTTTTATCCATTGCAGGTTCTACACGAAATTCCCTGCGGAAATTTCCCTGACTTCAAATCAAGCCATTTTTACAAAGTATTTATTACGGTTGCAGTTTGATAGTGTCACCACTTCTTTCAATTTCAATTAGGTTTGGGTCCTTCTGACTTTTGTAGTGTTAAAAATAATTTTTATACCATAAAACAGACTATGTTCTTTGAGAATTGACACGTTTTGTGGTGCTATATAAAGCACTTTCAGATTAAACTATGATGGCAAAAACATTAAATTTTTTTAATCCCTTATGGGTAAATTCCCCGAAGCTCGCTTCGATTAAAGGATAAAATTAATCCGGAGGTTCATTCCCATCGTTGGGATACGCAAAGGTATTGTATGCCATACATTAACTAAAGAGGATTCAGGGGCATGTTTTTTGAAATTTTTTTGAAACAAAAATGGAGAATGGGTTGTGCAGTGAAGAGGCAAGAAAGCAGCTTCAGTTACTACATATAGTGGTCATGCCTTTTTATTAAAATTCAACATTATGTGTCAGAAGTATGATTAGCAGTCAGCGCAAATTAATTACAGACTTGCTCTGGTACTATATATTTTGTCCGATCAAGTCAAAAAGGTGGGCACCCGAAGGGTATCCACCTTTTTATTGTTCGATTCGGCTGACAACGTAACTGGACGCAGTCTGCCCTGCCCCCCCATATTCCTCAAACCAATCCCCAATCACTTCGTCTCTACTGAAACAGCGGTATCAGTGCGGCCCTCGCCGGTATAAATATAGTTGTGCGCGGCTGCATCGTTATATATATGCGCCAGCATAAAAATACCGCTGACCCTGGCGATGCTGATATGGGCCTGCTTTTGAGGCAGGGTGGGCGAACTGGGGTCGCTGTCGCCGCCGGGCGGGTTGTTCATATCGGTGATGCTGTAATGGTTGGCGCCGCGCACGGTGGCGAAAACCTTCGGCCCGCCGCTGGTCTTCTCGCGAAATGTTGTTTGCGTGTCGGCAGGTATGGCTTTGCCGTCGCGGTCGCCGTTGATATACAGAACCGGAATGCCCCGGGTAGCAACCTCCTGAAACTTTCCGCTCATGGGCGATTTGGTATTGGTTCCGTAAAGCACGACCGCCCCAAGCTCTTTGGGCGCTTCATTGGAAAAGCCGATGCAGGTGGGCGGCGAGCACGTGCCCTGCAAGCTGCCCAGGCAGGCCACCCCGCCATAGGAGTGGCCAATGAGTGCGACCCTGGCCGTGTTCATCCTTTTGTACAGCGGCGATGCAGGATTGCGGTTCTGGCTTTTCAGATAATCCCACACCCGGTTGAACACTTTTTGTTCCGTGAAATTTTTCCCAAGCAGGCTGCTGTGGTTGGCAACGGCAACCACGAATCCGTAGCTTGAAACCAGTTTTGCATATTCGCTGTAAAACCGCTTGTCGCATTTTGCTCCCTGCAGGTAGACGGCAGCAGCAAGCGGCGTTTTCACCCCTGCATTGGGCAGATAGATGTCCACCGCATCTTCACCCACGGTGACGGTAAACCGGCTGCCTTCCGTGTAAAAGCCGCTATCGGTTTCGTCAAGCACGTAGGGAGTACCTGCTTTCGTGAGCGCCGGGTCGCACATGCCGGCAATGCAGCTTACAAGCTGTGCCGCGCCCCTGGGCGACAGGAGCTTGCAGTACTGGTTGCCTCCCAGCCACGGAACCCATTCGGGCGTGCGCAGCGACGAGGCCTGCACGGTCACCGTGTTGCCGCTGTCCTGCTCGACACGCACGGATGACTGGGCCCACTGGTCGCCCCTGCCGTACTGCTGGTCGGGCAGGAAAGTTATGCGCATGCCTGTTTTTTCATAGGCGCTGCGGACCCTGTCGGCCGCGTTCTTCAAGGCCCAGTCGATGGCTGCCTGGTTCATGACCATACAGGCGCCCGGCTCGCCCTGCGGCTGCGCCGCCACGGCCGCGTCGGTGATGGCGCCCCGGGTTTTCAGCTTGCACCAAATTTCATCAAATAAAGAGCCGCGCTCGGCGGGTGCGGGCACGTAGACATGAATCAGGATTGTGCCGTCTTTAATAGCGGGCTTTGATTTTAAAAAATCGCCCTTGCTGCTCTGGACGGTGGCGAAAATTTTTCCGGCCGGCAGCGCCTGCGCGGAAAAATTTTCGACTTTCTGCTGGGCAAGCATGTCCCACTGCTGCGGCCCCGGGGCTGTAGCGTCGTCGGAAGCCCATCCGCTGTGGCAGTGCGCCGCAATGAAAAGCGCAAAAAAAATCAGCGGGGTCTTTTTTTTCAATGCGACCATTCGGCCGATTTTCATGGCAGGCATCCTTTCATGACCCTCTGTTGCGGCGCCCCACTGCCTCGGCAGTTTATGACTTTTCTAATGAAAACCCCTCACCCTGCCCCATCATGTTTTTAATGAAGGGCTCTTTGCCTTTCGTATTTCCCAGGCAAACCGGACACACTGAGAAAGCCACTGAAGCTTCTGTTCCGGCTTAAGGGCGCTAAACTCCGTATGCCCGTCAAAAAGGTCATCCGGCAGGCCCTGCACAAAGGCCTTCATGTCCTTTGAATCCCGCTTTGCTGTGCCGGATGAACGCTGAACCTTCACGCTTCCCCCTTATGAGAGCTTAAAAGCTTTTTCAGCATCCGGATATCAAACAGGTCTTTTTCCCGCGGCGGGTCAATGGCTTGTTTAAGGGCAAGAAGCTGCTGCCGGGAAAGCACCCGTATGGATTGATTTTCAATATCGATCAATTCACTGTCATCTTTAAGCGCGTCGTAGGCAAGGCTGTCTGCTATAAAAAGATTAACCTGCCGGAATGGATTGTCAGGATCAACAAAGGTAAAAACAAGCGCGTGCTTTTCCTCAACAAACATTTTTCTCGTTTCAGGGTCAAGCAGCGATTCGGCAGGCACAGGGGCACGCGGTTTGAGGTGCAGCTTATGCATTGCGCCGAGAAATCTTTTGGGATTTACGTGGCTCAAATCCACCGACAGATCAATATCCATGGTAAGACGCTCGACGCCCTGAACAACAAGGGCGACCCCGCCGCAGACAATAAAATCCACACCTCTTTCTTTGAGCGTCAGAATTATTTCCGAAAGATGGTTTAAAGCGCCTGCAGACATGTGTCAACCGCAGGGATATGCGTGATGCGTCATATGTGCTTTGTGCTTTACATATAACTAAATGCGTTTATTTGCAACAGGCAAGCAATGGTCACCAGGATTCAGAATCATAGATAGGTTTTGCAAACGCCCTATAAATTCGGAGATATAGATTCAAAACTGCACGATTCAAAAAAATGTGCTCAGTGCCGCTGCCTGGCGTGTGCAGCAGGTCGTGCAATGAGTGACCTGAACAAACCAGTAAAAATTGCAGGATGCCTGATAATTGCACATTCTATCACGTAGTGTTGAATTTTAATAAAAAAGGCCTGACCACTATATACAGTAGTCAGGCCTTTATAATGCCTCAGTCTCAATTATAATTTTTTCTCTCCATCGCCGGAAGATATGGGCAGGGCATCAGGGCAAAAAACGAACGATGCGCCTAAAAAATTGTAGGGCGCTGCACGGTCAGGTGAAGGCATGGGGTCAATGTGGCCCTTTTCTGCCTCCCTGCTAGTGGGCTGTGACAATTCATTTTGGCACCCCTCACCCCGACCCTCTCCCACAAGGGGAGAGGGAGGCTTATTTTTTCTCCCCTCCCTTGATGGGAGGGGATGAAGGGGAGGGTGCCTAACTGATAATTTTAAATGTCATAGTCTACTAGCATTGCAGGTAAATTACTTTGTTGTATTTTGTGAGGCTTGGCAGCAGTGCAAAAAGAACTCTATACAGCCATGGAAATTTGTCACGCCCTTTTTCGATAACGTACCACTCGTTAACGAAACGCGTTCCATCACCCCAGCCGTCCATCTCCCGGCCGCTTGTAACCCCCCACTTCAGGAATGCAGCAAACTTAGTATCCATAGGGTTTCGCGTAACCCATTTTGATTTCAAGCTAATTATAAAGGGGTGGAATACTTCCATGAGTATTCCTGCGCCAGGGAAATTATTCTTGATGTTTTTCAAAAGGGTCTTTATCTCCTCCTCAGTAAAATACATGGACAGCCCTTCTGCGATGATAAGCGTACTTTTCTTTTTTGGCACTACGGTCAGCCATGTGGGGTCTAGTGCCGAAGCCGTAATAAATCTGTGGCGTTCCGTTTGCGCAAAAAAATTCTTGCGCAATTCAATAATTGCAGGCAGATCCAGATCAAACCAGAGAACCCGTCCATTATCGACGCGTGGAAAGCGAGTATCAAGGCCGCATCCAAGATTTACGACAACCGCTTCCGGGTGGTCCTTGAGAAAAACAAGCACCTGCTCATCGAAAATCATCGTCCTAAAGCAGACCCCAATTTGTGCCGGTGCGAAGAGTCTGGCCTTGCGTACATCATAATCAAGGGAATCGAGAATTTCTACAGACTTCGGATCCTTGATTATGCCGCCTTCCTTTTTGGTCTCGACGTACCTGGCTATCAAAGGATACAAAAGCGTTTCCGGAACGTCCTGCAGTCCCGATACCGATATAGGTCCGTTGTTTTCCATGGTATGCTTATCCTTGCTACGGCTTGGCATGATCGTGGTTTGTCATGTTTTGTATGGTTTGAAAAAGCCCAGGCTTTTTACTCCAGCATATCGGGCTGTGGGAGACACAGAAACGTCCATCGCCAAAGATCAAATCGCCCCCCTTCAGAATTTTATATGGACGAGCAAACCCCTTCATATGACTACGTCGATCCCGATTACCCCTTTGAGGCCTACATTTGATTTGAAAAATCAGACTTGCCGTGAGGGGTGCACAAAAACAACAGCCTTACAGGATGAGATAACACCGTATATCGGATAACCTGATGCGCCACAAGATATTTTTGACAAGCATCGAAGTCCGCTCCTAAAACATCTGCACCACATCTTGTGCCCTTGATGTGCTTCTAAAAACTCCACATTACGGCTCTAAATGCAGCCTATGAACCCTCCTTCATTATTCAACATTCCCATGCTCTTCAGCGCCGCGGCTTTGCGCGGCGGGTTGGCTGGGCAGCCAGAGGATCATCGGGCCAGTAATGTTTGGGATAGCGGGGCAGCAACTCCCGGCGAACATCGAAGTACGTGACCGCCCAGAAGTTGGCAAGATCGCGCGTCACCTGCACGGGCCGCATGGCAGGTGACAGCAGGTGCAGCACCACCGGCACGCGGCCCGCGGCAATGCGGGGCGTTTCCCGCAGGCCGAAAAGCTCCTGCAGCCGCACGGCAAGCACGGGCTCGTCGCCCGAATAATCAAGGGCGATGCGCGAGCCGCTGGGCACATCGAGATGCGTGGGCGCAAGCTCATCCAAGCGCTTCTGCTCCCGCCACTGCAGCAGCCCGTACAGCGCCTCTTTCAGGTGCAGGCGCTGCAGGTGCTCGGCCCGGCTCATGCCCTGCACAAAGGGCAGCAGCCACTGCTCCAAAGCTGTCGCAAGGGCTGCATCGCTCAAATCGGGCCAATCATCTTCGGGCAGCACGCGCCTGAGAAACAGCACCCGCTCCTGCCACGACCTGAGCTCGCGGCTCCAGGGCAGAAGACGCAGCCCCTCGCCGGCTATGCCCGCAAGAAGGGCGCGGCCGATTTTATCCGGATCAGGCTTGCGCAGCGGCTGCTCGTCAAGAACAAGGCTGCCGAATTTCGTGCGCGAGCACGCCAGCACGGCTTGTGTTGCGTGGTCCCAGCCCATGGAATCCTCTTGAGTGATATGCCCGGCGAACTGCTCTTCAAGCTCGGCACGGCTGTAGGCTGCCGCAAGAAATATGCGTGCAGAGCGCTGGCCGCCGCCCAAATGGGCCGCGACCAGAAATTCCTGCGCGCTCAGGGGCTCATACCGGTCAAACTGCGCGCCGCTGCCCCCTGCAAGCAGATACCCTGCTTCGGGCCCGCGCCGCAGAGCTATGCGGTCGGGATAGGCATGGGCAAGCAGGCTGCCCGTGGCGTCAAGGCTGATGCGGCCGTCGGGAATCTGCAGCAGCCGCTGCAAGTCTGCGGCCTGCCGGCAAATCTCGCGCGCAAGCTGCCGGTCAACTCTGTAGCCAGGGGCAGGCATAGAATCCTCCAGCAATGCCTCCAGCCGCAGCCGTAGGTCGGCGTCCTGCATGCCCGGTTCAAACCGCAGTATATCCCGCTCGCTCAGAAGCGCGGCAAGCAGGCATACCTGCCGCCCGAGGCCCATCTGCGCCCCGTGAAGCAGCATGTGCCCGAGGCGCGGGTGCACGGGAAGGGCTGCCATGCGACGGCCATGCTCCGTGATGCGATACTCCCCGTCAAGAGCGTCAAGCTCCTGCAAAAGCACGCGCGCCTGTGCCAAAGCGCCGGCTGGTGGCGGATCGAGCCATGAAAGACGATTAATATCGGTTTCGCCCCACAGGGCAAGCTCAAGGGCCAGGGGTGCAAGATCTGCGCTGCGTATCTCGGGAGGCGTGAATTCCTGCAGCTGCCCGTGCTGAGCCTCTGTCCAGAGCCGGTAGCATATGCCGGGGCACGTGCGGCCTGCCCTGCCCCGGCGCTGGTCGGCCGAGGCGCGGGTGACAGGTACGGTGACAAGACGCGTCATGGCGCTGCGGGCGTCAAAACGCGGCAGGCGCATAAGGCCGCTGTCGACGACAATGTTCACGCCTTCGATAGTCAGGCTTGTTTCGGCAATGGATGTTGCAAGCACCACCTTGCGCAAGCCATGCTCAGCCGGGGCTATGGCCCGCTCCTGATCCTGTCGGGGCAGATTGCCGTACAGGGGCAGCACGCACACATCGGCCGGAAGGCTGCGCTTTTCAAGCAGCCCGGCCGTGCGGCGTATCTCCGCTTCGCCGGGCAGAAAAACGAGCATGCTTCCCCCGTGGCTGCCCAGGGCCTGCGTGATGGTTGCCGCCACCTCTGCTTCAATGTGCAGCCGCAGGCCGCTGCCTCGGTAGCTCGTTGCAACGTCAAACAGCTTGCCCTGCCCGCTCAGAACGGGCGCTGCGCCAAGCAGTCGCGACACGGCATCGCAGTCCATGGTGGCCGACATGACCAGCACGCGCAAATCTTCGCGCAGGGCCTGCTGCGCGTCGAGGCACAGGGCAAGGCCAAGGTCGGCATTGAGGCTGCGCTCGTGAAATTCGTCGAAAATGACCAGCCCCACGCCCTCAAGGCACGGGTCGCTCTGGAGCATGCGCGTAAGTATCCCCTCGGTGACAACCTCCACGCGCGTGCCGGGCCCAACCTGCGTTTCCCTGCGGATCCGGTAGCCCACGGTGCCGCCCGCATCCTGACCGAGCATGGCCGACATGCGGCGGCAGGCAGCGCGCGCGGCAAGCCTGCGGGGCTCGAGCATGATGATGCGGCGACCCTCAAGCCAGGGTTCGGCAAGCAGGGCAAGGGGCACGCAGGTCGTCTTGCCCGAGCCGGGAGGGGCCGAAAGCACGGCCCGCGTGGCGCCTGCAAGGGCGCTGCGCAGTCCGAGCAGAACCTCGTCTATAGGAAGGTTGAAGCGTTCGGGCATTGATCTTTTGCCGGAGTGTCTAAATTGTTTTTTTCTGGAGCATTTTTCTAACTACTGTAGCCGAATTGCCATTTCGAGCGCAGCGAGAAATCCTTAAAGATCTCTCCCTACGGTCGAGATGACAAAAAAGAGCGGTCTACAGTAAAAAGAAAAATGCTCTAACTGTTCAGGCAGCCTTATTCACCCGGATTTTCAGAAAACAGTAGATCAATACAACCATCACTGTTTCCGCTTCCGGCATCTCAGCCCCATAATTGCTGAATCAGTTTTTCTTTTGATATTTTTAGGGACTCGGCAATGTCGTGAAGAATTTTATTGAGGGTGCCGATTTTGATTGGGTCGTGGTTGGGGATGGTTATATGATGTTCTGGCGCTACGTGCTGCGCGGTAAGTCTGATATGGCTTCCGGTTTGGCGGGTAATCGCATAGCCGAAGCGCTCTAGCAGTTTGCACAGATCTTGGCCGGAAAGGTCTCGTGGTATTCTATGCATGGACAGCCATCACTTCTTCTCTGACAAAATGCAGCCTGACAACCGCAGGGGCTTCTGCTTCTTCGAAATGGCATTTAACCGAATCAAGAATATTGCGCTTCAGCTCATCCTCCGTATCCCCCTCGGTAAAGATGGAATGCCCCAGCGCCTGGGCGTTAAAACCGCCTTCAGGGTCTTCTTCAATTAAAAAAATTATTTCGTTCATGCCGTACTCCTATAAATTGCTACAGGACTCTCTTTGGGATGGGCAGACTATAAAATGAGGGCTGTTGTGTGTCAAGGTTAATATGGGCGCAGGATGTGAGATGGGGGTTTGGGGGCGGCCTGCGATGCTGCTATGAAATATCTTGGGCGAAGCGAGCGGTCTGTTACGAGGTATTATCTCAACACTGAAGACTGTTGTTGTGCGTACCCCTCATAGGAAGGGATTGATTGCAAGGGCGTATAGCCATACGCACCTTCTGGCGGCGAGCTAATCTTCGGCGGCGGCCGTTTTTGCATCTCCCACAGCCACAGGTGCTGCAATACCACTTATTGTTCGACTTGATTCCGGCTTACAAGCGGGTAATTTTCCGGGTAAAGAATGCTGTTAACATCAAGATCAATATCCAGTTCCGGCCAGTAAAGGTGGTTTTCCGAGGGCATTTCAACATTGAGGATTTTCTTTATTGATGCTTCCTGAAACCATGGAAAATGCTCAAACGAAAGAAACATCTCCCGGGTATCAATGAGCATCCAGATTCCATTGCACGAAATATTGGTTACTTCAGCCGGGAAAATGCTGTTGCCATGCTGTGCGGATTTCATTCTGACGCTCCTTAATGAGGCTTTCTGCCTCGTTTAGTTCCTTCATTGATAGGCCATGATTCTGGGCAATCTGCACATCCGGTTCCAGCCAGAATTTCGCTTCTCCGTTGCTTGACTGCACATGAATATGCATTCTCGGTTCTTCCCTGGAAAAGAAGTAAAAACGAAACCCGGCCTCACAAAAAACTGTTGGACTCATATATGATATCCATTAATAGGAACGTGCTTTGAGATGGGGCAAATATAGGCCGTGGGCGATTGTGTGTCAAGATTAATGTCGGCGCATTATATGGGCAGGCTGTGTCAGGTAAAAAAACAATCGGCGTGATTAAATATCTTGCGGCGCGGCGGGTTGTCTGATCGGTATCGGGCTTAAAAGCATACTGCTGAAGAAGTGCGGCCAAAGCCGCTATCTTTGGATCAAAGCCCTCTGCTCATCGTAGATTTTCTTCATGTCGTCGAAGCTCATCGGGTCCGCGGACGGCATAATAAGGAACAAGCGGTCGTTATATTTTTGGATCTTCATTCTGAAAACATTGCATGAAAGCTGGGTGGTTGTCAGGCGAAGAGCTATGAGCATCATCTGTACGACCCTTACGTAGGAATCCGATTTAAGATCTTTCGGATCAACGGCAAAAACAAAGGGCTTGGTCTTATCTTCATTACTTCGCGATACGAGCGGCGCGAAATCTTTGTTCCATACGGTGTCCTTACTCGCCAGTATAATGGCGCGATCCATCGTAAGGTTCTCTTTTTGGAGCGTTTCCATCAGTTTTGTCTTAACGTCTTTAGACGAGGCGCGTATTATCAGGAACGCGCCCTTATCGCCCATTTTCTCTATCTCCTGCACAAGCCCGGCTACAAAAGACTGCTGCTCGGACGGTATCCAGTCGGTCTCGATAACAAAAACCATTTTTTGTCCGGTGATAGACGCGGCTTTTGCCGCCGGGCCTTTGGTCACCTCGTTCGCCAGAACGCTCGCCCAGCTCGGTTCGAGAATTTTATAAACTCCGGACTTTAGAGTTATATCGTCAACCGGTTCTTGCGTGTCCCTCGAATCGCGAAGGACCGTTAGGATCGCTTCCGCCTGCTGCGCTCTCATTAGAGACACGCTGTAATAGATCGCGCCCTGCGGCTGTTCTTTGGGCTTACTTAGCTTGTAAAGGGCGCCCATTTGAACAAGCTCGGCGAGCGCGCCGATTAACATTTTGTCTTGTTTTATTTCGAGCTGCGACGCGATGGCCTCGGCGGTCAAAACGGGCCGTTCGGGAGCCGCGAGGAGCTCGAAGATGTGGATACGGAGAGCGTTCTGCGTTATTGCGTTTTGCGCTCCATCTTCGTCATTCCCAGGTAAGCCGGAATCCATTTTAGTATTTGCACTCGCCTGATCGCCTTCGTCAGAAGGGATCCCCGCTTTCGCGGGGATGCTGGCACTGTCCTCTATCGACAGTCCACCGTCCACGGCGTTCGATCCGTTAACCGCACCAAACGCTTCTTCGTCGGCATGATGCGCTTTTTTTTGAGGCGGCGCCATTTCATCAGAAGCCGCTGCAATGGCTTTAAAGGCTTCGTGAAGCATTTGCGATATTTCACTAATTTTTCCGTCATCGTGGCCGTTCATCAGGACAGATGCCTGCTCAGCAACAGCACTTGCCCGCGAAATGTGTTCTATCGCAATATTCCTTTTCATTATTTTGGCAAACTTGTCAAGCCGTAGCACACTATCACGTATAACACCGATACTTTTTTCGATGACATAATATGCGCTATCAATGTCCCCCTCTTTAACCGCGGTGTCGATCGCCGCCTTGACGGGTCCGCAAGAATCCCATGCATACATTTCAGTATCCCATGCCGTTACGGCAAGCTTAAGTTTTTCAAGGGCATCCTCGGCGAGTTGGATTTCACGGACAACGGCGGGAGCCGCTGATTTAACTGCACGACGCGCTTTTCTATGGGACGGCGCTAATTCATCAGAAGCTGCCGCGATGGCTTTAAAGGCTTCGTGAAGCATCTGCGATATTTCATTTATTATTCCGTCATCGTGGCCGTTCATCAGGGCCGATGCCTGCTCAGCAATGGCACTCGCCCGCGAAATGTGTTCCATCGCGAGACTTTTCTTATTAAGTTTAGCGAACGTGTCAAGTCGTAGTCCGCGATCTCGTATAACGTCAATACTTTTTTCGATGACATAGTACGCGCTATCAATATCTCCTTCTTTAGCTGCAACATCAATAGCCGCTGTGACGGGCTTGCAAGAGTCCCAAGCATACATTTCAATATCCCAAGCCGTTAAGGCAAGCTTAAGTTTTTCAAGGGCGTCCTCGGCGAGTTGGACGGCTTGGGCGACGGCGGGGTTTGCGAGTGACCGCTTTACAGCCGCGGCAA
>Ga0209777_10001830_pt1 | contig 29366 bp, 28 predicted proteins | sample FrelakmetHBP12HB_FD_187147 | JGI IMG/M metagenome (GOLD analysis project Ga0209777, IMG submission 187147) | Freshwater lake sediment microbial communities from the University of Notre Dame, USA, for methane emissions studies -HBP12 HB (SPAdes)... | ecosystem: Environmental > Aquatic >...
TTTTGTCGCTATTAACACCCAGCCGTTTTAGACGTTGGGAGGTACTGACCAAGGTAGATGATTCGTTGGATTAGGCTGAGTCTGATCCGTAGAAATTTGCCAGATTTTTTGGCATCGGGATATTTGCGTTTCCATTAGTACGTTGTATCTGATTTAAATCCATGGGTATTGTAACTAGACTGCTGTTTTTTAATCCATCTGATTTGAAACTGGACTAGTTATATCAGGTTCGTCAGGTTCATATGGTTTGCCAGTAAATGTCGAATAACCCCGTGTAATTATTAACTATCCTCCGCAGTTATCGCAGTTCTGATTGTCTGGTTCGAGCAATGCGTAGCCATAGTAAAGTTGACCACATTGGGAACACTTCCCTTGAATCATGGCTACCTCCTCAAATAGTGAAACCGATCGTTTTCACGTCGGTTTCACTATTTGCTCCTCGTTACCCAAGTGACCACGTTATAGGTAACAACTCACAGCCACCGGCATTATCCTAAATTTTAAATGGTAGTCTTACAAATTTGAAATATAATACCGAACCAGTATACATTTGTCAATATTAATAAATATGGTTGGATATACTCAATATTTCAACATGGAAGCCATCTTTCTTTAATCTAACAATAAATAGCATCAAAGATACTTTACCGATCGTAAAATGATTTTACTAACAGTAAAGTACTATCGGCTTACTGTAAGCCAAAAAGAAGACAAGAATTACTTAAATCAAATACCAACTACCCTCTTTTTTTTAAAGAGGATTAAGTGGGCGATACAAAAATTAACTAATAATTTGTTTAAGCTTTCGTACCTCTAATAGACGAAGTTCCAAAAGGACCCAGTATGACACTCCCAGATAAATCTGTCGCGGTAACCTTAACATCAAAAGTAAGTGTAATGGTTCCACCCATCGGATTGGGGACATCACTAGACCATTTACCATTCTCGCCATCTACGGTACCAATAAAAGCACCACTCCCACCCGCAACTACAGATTCACCGTGTAAAACATTGCCCTCGGTTTTAAAAGTGACAACGCCGCTTTGCGGTCCCATTGGGGTATCAATCGTTACTTTGTACTTGCCGTTGATTGCCATAAATCGCCCTCCTATTATTTTTCTCTTATTGAGTTAAGCCTTCAATATCTGCTTATGTCTTAACGCCTTCTCCAGGGACGGCTGCATCTTCATCTCTGGCAATTCGGAAACTTCACAGGAGTACTATCTGGCAAGTAAGTGCCATTATTATAAGTATGCGATTGTATTATGTCAATGCGTGGTAAAAATCAGAAAATTGTTTTTGTAAACGAAAACAATATGGGTTTGAGATTCTTAACCTGATGGTGTATATTCCGTTTTCTTAAATTATGATAAAATGGCTTCAAAACTCTGGAGGTCATGATGCCTGTCTATGAATACGAATGTGAAAAATGTGCCTATCGGTTTGAACTAAAGAGCCGTTTTAACGAGCATATAGAGAATCCCTGTTGCCCTATTTGTCAAGGCAAGGTCCGCCAGCTATACTCCCCGGCGGGATTACTTTTCAAGGGTTCCGGGTTTTATATTACCGAAAGCCGGAGCAATAACAACCTTCCCCCAGAGGAAGGTAAAACTGATAAGGTAGATAATGTAAAGAAAGGGGAGGGTAAAGCTGACAAGGCTGATGTTGGCACGAAAGAAGTAGACAAAGCCGACAAAGTTCAGAAAAGCAAGAATTTGGACAACAATTAACTATTGTGTGGAATAAATAAAACACGATCAAATTGTGTGTTTGGTTATAACCCAATCTACTAACTTTCTTTACCCTGAAAAGAAGGGCATCGATATTAATGGATGTTCACCTCCTAATACCTAATCCCGTTCATTGAATTGAATAAAGTTTGATTATAGAGTATAGTACTCGCACTGGTTCCGGTTCAGGTTGTTGCGTACTCTTCTTAACATCTAACGCATATTTTTCACAGTATAGGATGACCCGAATTTCAACCAAATATTGAAAAAGGAGGTCATCCTATGGTTTTCCAAGAAAAGTCAATCAAATGTTCCGATTGTGGGACTACTTTCGGCTTCAGTGCCGGTGAACAAGAGTTCTTCCAATCCAAAGGCCTCACCAATGAACCCAAACGCTGTCCAACTTGCCGTCAGACAAGGAAAGCGCAACGTGGCAACAATAGCATCGATGGAAATCGACGTGAGTTATACCCAACGGCCGCGCGTTTATAAGCTATCTTATGGAATCAATAGATACGATTAAGGTGCTTTATGGAACTTAAGGCTGAAAAAGGAAGAGAGCCTCTACCATCGAAGTAGAGGCTCTCTCTTTGGGTTTAGTGTAATTAAACTTCCGTCAGCAAATCTTGACAGGACTACGATAGCAATGTTTTATTCTGTGAATAGAAATATTTAATTGTACAAGGTTTGTAAGCCGGCTAAACAGTTACTTCCGCAGTTTTGACTTCAGTACCTCGAATAAAAACAATAAACAGTTTGTCACCTTGTTTGATACCTGCCATAAATCGTTCCATGTCTGTTGTGTCAGAAATCTGCTGGTTATTCATTTGGATAATAACATCACCAATGGTTAGCCTGACCCTTTCGGCGATTGAACCGGTTCCTATCCGACCAACATATACACCAAATGTGATTGGTACGCCTTTCCTACCCGTTTTACCAACATTGGCGATTCCCGCTCCGAACTTTGGGCGTGCGGCTGCCTCTGCTTGAGCGATAAGCTGTTCAAGTCGCGGTTGGTTAAAACCTACGATTGTCTGCCCATCAATCACAGTCACAGGAACATTGTTTTGCCCGGTAAGTTTCACCGCTTCTTGGGCAGCAAGTGGGTCGACGCTGACATCATGATCCTGGTAGGGTATCTCTTGACGTGAAAGAAACTCTTTCAAGGTTTGGCATTCAGGTGAGGTTGGGCTAGAATAGATATCAACCTTCATCGGCGTCTCCTCTCACTAGTAAAATCGAGTGGTTTTGCTCACATTATAGACAATTGTTTAGCCTAGTTCAATTACTTGGAATGAGGAATAGCCAAATTTTGTTTCTCTTCAAGCTAACAATAAAAAATCCGGTAAATGGGATACAAATAAATAACACAGGGGAGATTTTACTCTCCCCTTGAAGCTTTAGGCGGCACCTACCATTGGACGAACATAGGGATGTCTGATTGTCTTGTACTATAACCAATCAACCCCCAAGGAATCGTTTAGTATTTTCCGGTAACTAGCCAACACTTGCAATATTGTACTTTATAATGTTTCCCTTTTTTTGAATATTTATTATAAAGCAACGATATTAATACCTAAATGTCATACATCTGTAATTTCCGGGTGCTTCTTTTTTCACCGGTTTTAATTATTCGCGTGTTATACTTCATTATTATGGCGCAAGTCATGAAATATAGTAAGGAAAGGAGTTTTAAGATGGCCAAAATAGAGGGTGTATGCAGAGAGATCATGGATAAGGCGGACTGGATTTCGATTTCCACGGAAGGGGCGGATGGACCTCACGTCGCTGCCACATGGGGAGATTACGTCAGGAAGTTAGGCTTTGTGAATGACGAAACAATATTGGTGCCGTTATTCGGATTCCGAACGACGGAACGCAATCTGTTGTCAGATGACAGGATAGAGTTACTGTGCGCTACTAAACTCGTGCCGAGCGCTTTCAGTCTGGGTCGGGGATGCAGAATCAGGGGCAAAGGCCACATTGAGACTTCCGGAGAGCACTTTGCCGCCGCAAAGGAAGCATTTTCGTGGGCGAGGGGAGTTCTGGTGGTAAAGGTCGAAGAAACACACGTGCAGCTATGAAGCTTTTGATGTGACTGGAGCTTATAGGAAATGGGAATGAAAGTTTATAATTCCGTGGCAAATTGGGGTTTTCAGTAGGCTAAAGATAGCTTGTTTGTGAGTCTCATCCTCAGTTCCGGTATAGTGTGACGATAATTTGAGACCCCCAATTCAGTAAGCACGCAGCCATAAGAGACGCTGTGTAGACCAGATCACGGTGTCTCTTGTTTGGAGGAGATGGTGAGAGGTTCTAAGGGTTAACAAAACTGGCAAAACGTATTTCTTGCCTGCATTTTTAGTGGTAGACGCAAGATGTCCGGTATCGCTGGATAGATTGTCGTTACTATCGAATCATCATCGGGATGTTTGTCCAGCCATGAGTACGATTATTTGATACCATTTAGCTTTTCTATCAAGTGAAGACCATCGGTTACACAAAAGTGAGGAGGCTTGCCAATGCATGGATACATCTCTGCAATAGCCAAGAGTATTCCATGACTTAGAGGAAACGTTACTTAACGGTCAAGCCAGATTGGCTCATGAGTTCCCCTGGGTACAGTCGGTAGAGCCCAACGGGCAGGAGTTTCTGACATCTGAACAACGGGACCGAAGTATTTGATTCGGCCGTAAGAGGTTTTCGTATCCTCTTCAATGTACAGTTTGTTAAGAAGCTCAGATGACAACACCTCAGGTTGAGACATAGCTTGCTCTCGATCCACCCGTCCCAATCGTTCTACGCACATGGCAGATTGGGTCAGCGAGGTCCGAACAACGTAACTACCACCCTCGAGAGCACGCTTATACAGGGCTACCATGGTTCCTAATGCCAGCATGTATCCTGTCATGTAATCAGTAACTGCTCCCGGCAGCAGTCGCGGCCGACCCGCGGGAGTATGCCACGACTGGGTATAGAACGAACCCCATTGTTTCAATAACATATCATCTATAGGTGGCGGAGGCAATTGCCCTTCCTCTAAAGCCAGGCCAGTGACTGTCTGTGCAAGTTGCTCCCAACCACGCCGTCCAGCCCATGGTCCAACGGGGCCATAACAATTCATAAATGCATATACAATACCAGGACGCTTGGCGGCAACCTCTTCCGGAGAGAAACCGCGTCCCGCTACCGCACCAAGCCTATAACTTTGGCAGAATACATCTGCCTGTTCTGTCAATTTCCAGAGTTTTTCTGTATTGCCCGACTCGCGCAGATCTAGGAAAGTAGAACGTTTGCCATGGCTAGTATCTATATTGAAAGCAGTTACGTCAGGTAAGTGTTGTGCACCAACCCAGAGCACATCAGCGCCATGTTCCGCGAGCGTCCGCGAGCAGGTTGGGCCAGCAAGGACTCGTGTTAGATCAAGGCAACGAACACCTGAAAGTGGACGGTTTCCTTGTGGCAATGGTTCGGGGGGACTACTACCAATCTTTATAATTTCGACGACCGGCATACGAGAGAGTATTTTTCCCTGCGGATGTACAGCCCATTCCTCAGCCGTCCGTGCTATTGCGCCGTTAAGACCGTGATCGGCAAAGGCATCCTCAAGTTCACCAGAATTACGCTTTTTTACCGCAACGACGCAGGAGTCTTGATTTGCTTCGCACTCAAGTACTTTAAGTAAGGTCATGGGGTCGGTACCGGGGTGGACAAAAAACCAGCGGTTATCACTAGTGGCCAGAAAACCGCCAAAGAAACCGGGCGGTGGCTGAGGCGGAGCGTCCAATAAACGGAGATACAAGAAGCTCTGAAATGTGGCAGCTGCAGAGTTAACGTCTACTGCTACGTGCTGTCGGTGTCCAGTACGAAGCTCCCAGAGTTTGGCAGCCGCTAAACCGCAGGCAGCGTGTATCCCGGCAGCAGTCTCCCCGATCAAGAAACGAGTGGGTGATACCGGGTCATGACCGGATATTGTTACCTGCTTGAGGTCTTTTTCAGTCCAACCAGCAATAGGCTTCAGTTCGTCCAGCATTTTATTTGGCATCTATCTTCTCTCCTTAATATTATCTTTGAAGGGATAGAGAGCATTGTCTTACAAGTGCAGGCTATCCAAGGTCTTATTCTTGATATAGAGAGTTTCAATGATCTGACTTGGCATATCTTTAAAGCCACGGAAAGCTTATCATAGCTGTTATCAAAAGACAATATTAGGTGCCACACATCACTTGGAAGCATTGCTGTGGATAGTCTCCAATAGTAGGTCACTATTAAAAGGTCACAACCGGCTGATGCCATTACTACTGGATGATCATCGGGATATTTGTCCCGTGATGAATATAAATATTTGATACTTTGTACCTTTACGATTCAATGAAAGCCGCAATGTCTATAAGGTTTGCCATTCCCTACCTACATTTTGAGATAGATGCGCTATTTTGCCGGTTTCTTCTTCGTGGCTCGTGTCCCGGGGGACTTACTGGGAGCCTTCAGGTGGGCAATATTGTAGTCCACCGCATCATTGATGAGAGTCTTTAGTGAGCCCTCATTGATCTTATCGTCAATGTGAATATCAATGGCTCGCCATTGGTTGCCTTCGAGTTCGCTATTGAATAGCTTATCCGGGTCTGCGAGGTGCGCCCCCTTTGGAAAAGTTATCTTCACTTTGTCCTTGAAGGCAACGGCAAGACAGGCTATTCCATCGTGGGACCAGACAGGAGCGCCCCTCCATTTCCATTCCTCGACTATCTCCGGGTCAGCTTCATGGATAATCCTTCTGATATTGGCAATCATGGCGCCGCGCCAATCAGTTAGGTTTACGACATAATTATCAATAAGTTCGCTTACGTTCATGTTGACATCTCCTGTTGTTGATATCTCCACTCCTATGAAAGACTAAATGAGTCTGTTAGAATAACTTGATAATCTCAGACTTTCATGTTTATTTTTATTGTAAGCCTGATCGAACAATAGCGTCAAACTGAGAAGATAATACCAACCCGGCTAGGTGTCAACATAGGGATGAATACGTGCAAGTATCGAATGTTATTTTGAAGCTAAACGGTAAGGCCAGCCACAATAATGGAAAATGTGAAAATTACATCCTAACGCCGTTCAGTTGACGTTGACATCGAAATTATCGTTGATCAACGAGGTTGCATTTTTATCCTGTCATTGATCCGTACCGATAAGGAATACGTTTCGGGTCCACTGGGCACATTGCTCGGCTATAAGTCCGTGCTCCAATAGCCCCAACCGTCAATCAGTAATTTGGACCAAGACACTATAGGCGTAACATCGGCGGGATACCGAATTTAAACAGCGATAACCCGATTCGTGGTCAGGTAAATATCATATGCAATGTCAAACGTATGACCGCTAACTTCAGCAAGCACACCTATGATTTCTTCAGAAATCGGTCGTCTCGTAAATGCTGTTCAGGCTAGTCTTGTTTGAATCGTTTTTCCAAGTCATGAAGGAATTTTTCGACCTCAGGTGATAGCCGAGTTTCCTCTTTATTTTCATTGATTCTCGAGTCATAATTGTCTTCCAACTGTTTCAGAATGAGCCGTAGTCTCGGCTCTTGTTCCATGAATTGTTCCGCAATCAAACTTATTTGCTTGTCTTGCTGATCTGCTTTTTCCATGTCTTCTTGAGGCATGGTGAACCCGTAGAGAGACGAGATGATCTCCATTAGCCGTTTCTCACCTCGGTTATCCTCTTCCATCATGAAATAACTGGGTAAGTGCACCATTATGCTGCAAGTTTCTATACCCAACTGAATTGCCCGGTGTCCTATAAGGGAGAGAATTGTGGTAGGTCCCTGATAGTTGCTACGTACCATATTTGCTGCGGCCAACTCGTTTTGAAGCTTTAGATTACTTGCATTACCGGTCACCAATAATGGTCTGGTATAGGGAACCATGTCATACATTGCACCAATAAGGCAATATCTCTTGACCCCGAAGGTCTTGAAGAGCTCAACCACCGAATCTATGTATACCTCCGCCAGCATTTGTGGTTCCAAGAGTCGCAGGAACAGAAAATCGTGGCTGCCTGATTGTGAGCCATGAGTAATACCGTATGTAATGGTAGCATTAGGGACGTCAACCTCGCTTTGGTTCTCTTTCCTAATAAGTGTGGGTCGGTATCGGGTGAAGTCGAAAAAGCTCCCAGGTCGCGCCAAATTTCCCAGTTCTTTGGCACCGAGATAAGCCTCCAAACAGGATAGTATCAGGGTGCCGACACTGCTTACATCAGTCCAAGGTCGGATAATAGCTATAGCATGCGGCTCGTTGAGCTTTGGAATAGGTTCGTTGAGATCGAAGGCGCGTAATCTCATGAGTACATCTTACCAATGATTTGGAATCAATGCAAAGTCCAGAAAGCCGATTACACCAGATATTCTATTAATGTCCAGAATGCAGTGAGAGAAAATTACCGTTTGGGGGAGGCTCACTCGATTACCGTGATCTATGGTGGAGATAATTTTTTCGATGGTAATACTTCAAACTGGTTTAGTCAGGTGATCAAATAGTTATTTAGTAATGGGTGTTCCCTACGGCTTCCTTTGAAAGTGAACACTAATCCAACCATGGACTGGACCCGATATGAGGGATGTTGTCCAACCATGAAATATTTATGAATACAGGCACGTAAGGAACAATGCGCTGCTATTATTTTACAGGTTATCGTTCAGCACATTGGCAACTGCATTTATTCCTGTTAGTTTGATTGTCACGAACATAGTTATTAGCTCTTAAGCGCATGGATAACACCCGAGCTCTTTTCTTTGACGGTGTCTACTACTTCGGAGGTTTTGTCCATAATCATCCTCCTGGTTTCTTTGCCGGTTTGCGGTGCAAAGAGCAAGGCAATTACTCCGCCGATGACTGCTCCACTGAGTAGCCCGATACCAAAACCGATTGCATGATCCTTATTCATTATTGTTTCCTCCTTCAGTGTTTTCCTTTTTAAACATTTTACTTATGCCCTCGAATCCTTGGCGAATACCCTGGATTAGAGAGCATATCGAAAGCAGTGGTTTAATACCCTCTTGGACCCGGAAGATGATATCATTTATACCTTTTGCCGCCAGTGTTATGCTTTCCTTAACAACTGTAACAGTATCGGTGATATTTTGGGACGTGGTTTTAATCATGTCTTCCATTGAGTTGACTGTATCATTGATACTTTTTATCAGTATTTGTACCAGAGCAAGCGTCGCTGTTAGTTTTCGGTATAGACGGTAGACTATTATTGCAACAAAGATGAGCACTCCCGTGGTCACAAACCCTAAGATGGTTATACTCAAGTCACGGAACCATTCAATACCCACTGGTTAACTCCTTTGTACGGTGTTGGTGATTGCTTCATAGCCACTAAAGCTGATCTCGTTAACACCGCAAATTAGTAATTTATTCCGTTATTAAAAGAAACTAGCCTTCTTTTAATAACTATTATGCTATAATTTTTTCCCGATCACCTCTGGAAAAAAATAGAAGGCAAATTCTATATTATGGTTTCCGGATTGGTATAACTCGCCACTGGTGCTCCCCCGAGTTCCAAGTCAGATGACGGAATTCAACATCATCTTCGATAGTAAAAGTGGAACTGTGTCTCATATCGCCATCATTAAGCAAGAACAAGAGTTCGGGAGAACGCTGATAAAGAGGTAGATGAGTGTGGCCAAAAACAATTCCTTTACATTGCTGGTGTTCCTTCTTCACTTTCTCCTGAAGGCGGATTATCGCCCTTGACTGAACCAGATATACGAGCATCATGTATCGTTCCGTGATGAAACCCATTTTAAGGTTCCCAGGGGTTATTTTGCGTTGCGGCAAATGATTCCATAACCACATTAGTTGACGGGGAATATACTGCACCGAAGGGTCATATTCATGTCCGTGACAATACCATATACTGCCATCCATAAAGGGTTTTATTAACGTGATTGGACTAATAGGATTACCCAGGTTAGGATTATCACGAAATTTCTCTAATATATGATCATGATTTCCTGGCAATAGTTTAGTCGGAATCTGCCCGGCTATGTCACGAAATTTCTGGGCCATCGGGTGATTGAGGCAATTCTCAAAACCATTTTCATACATGTGAAACCAGTCGCCCAATCCCCAGATTTCGTCGCCCGCCTTAGCCTCATTTCGAATGTATGTTATCATCTGGTCCATAACAGCATATTGGGCATCCTTGTGTCCGATATGCAGGTCGGAAAGAATAAATTTCTTCATAAAGTCCCCGATAGTAGACCGGCATTGAGCCAAATGGCCCGGTCAACATATTTTTTATTTTCAGGCTCGTGAGTGTCCATCACTCTAGTTTGATAGAATTCGCAGTTAAGTGTCTTCAATATATCCAGAATTATTTTGGCAGAAGTAACGCGGCACCTAATCGACGGAGGCAAATTGATATTGGCAAAACTTACAGAGGTGACTAGAATAATCATAGTCAAACTCCCAAGGACACCTTTGACGATTAATTGGTAGGCAAGTAATAAGGCTCGTTTGAAATTTCCCATACCATTCTCTATCTGCATTTCAAATTGAGTGTATCAAACCAATGCAATTTACTATTTATTAAACCACCTCTAGCCTTTTTCTTCCTAGAAAAAGACGACAACATGTTATTTTTCTTTATTTGAACAGGGAACGTATTGAATCGAACTCGGTTGGGAGTAAATTTAGTACCAAAGGGAAATTATTTAAGAGAAATCCACCCAGCAAAGAATTCCCGATAATATTACCGCCATTACCGTATTTCGCCCAGACGGCTAAAATTGCACCCACGAAAATGCCGGCGATAGCCAAGCCAAAGATAGCCCCGCCGATGTGGTTAAGCCAACCTAACATTATAGCGGAGATGATCTTACTCAAGAGCCAGGCGATAATTGCAGCCGCGATCATGACTATTACGAGAATTATAAGATAAGCAACAACATTAGCCGCTTTGTCAGAGGAAATGAAGGTAAGTTTTTCTGCCAGTGTCAGGTAGAAGCGGCCAGCCAGGAATATGCCAAGAATTAGCCCAGCAAGTGATATTACCATTTTTATCAATCCTGCTTTTAGACCAACGAAAAAATTAATCGCTAATATAATAACAATTACAATGTCCAACCAGTTCATCGACGCCTTCTTCACTAGTAGTCTTAGACTATGTTTTGAGGATTCCAACTACCATATTATTCTGCCGGTACAATTTTAGGTGCGAAAAGAGGATTAATTTAAAAGGGATTAGAATCTAAAACTAAGTTCTCGAGCCTCTACCTTCTAATAACCCTCCGTATAATCCAGATGATTAAGAGGACAATTGCAGCGAGGAGTAAAATGTGGACAAATCCTCCCCAGCTAAAAACCCAAAAACCTAGCGCCCACAAAATTAAAAGGATGAGACCAATTGCAAATAAGATACCCATATTTTGCCTCCTTTTCTTTACATGCTTAACAAAAGTAAATCCTACTATTGTGAAGCCGAAGATCCTTTCATTAGTTCATCTTTAGTTAACTTCAAAATTACTTTATCGCCGATCTTATCGATTTTATCTATGCCGACCGTCAATTTTTTAATGAGGCCAACCCTCACTACGATATGATTTATAGACCATTGTGGGAAACTAACCTCAATGTCAACCACACTGCCCACCGAGTTAGCATTCTTATCGAGGACTCCCTTTCCTATCATTTCGCTAGCGCGCATAACCGACCTCCTTTCTGCAATGATTATCAAATTAGCATGTTAAACCACACACTCTAACCATCTTTGTAGATTCCTTAAAATTTACGGGTACTTAGTTATTTACGCACTCGTCGCACCAGCCAGATAATTGCGAGAATCAGCGCAACTACTAATAATATGTTGATGAGACCACCTAAAATATGTCCCACCAGCCCTAATACCCACAAAATAAGAAGAATAATAATAAGAACCCAAACCCAATTAGGCATTTTGACCTCCTACATTTATTTGATTCACACGGCCGTTTACCGAAAGGGGTAAACTTACCTCATTTAGCTGCTTGGTTTTGGACCATATATAGACGTACCTTTTCTTAGGAGACATAAGAATCCGCAGCATTGAATCTCTTCATGAACTTGTTCTTTCAAAGGTTCACCTATTTTATATACTTTCTAATTGAATAGTTATCTCCGCACCTAGTAAAATGTAACGAATGCCTACATTTTTATGAAATGTTGAACAACTTAGACGTAGAACTTATACTACCATATGGATATTACAGGGGTTGATTTAATGCCCGCTTGACCGATGACACTAATATTCAGGGCAAGCAACCACCTCCTTGGTTCGAGGTAATTGTTAAGCAATCGTAGAAAATCATCCTACACGAACAAGTATATATTGTCAATAGCGTACGTACGGGGAGGGGAGGATTGTTGAATCTAAATAGATAAGAGGATCATGTCTTTCTCTATAATTCCAAATATGCAAAAATGCCCAAAAAGTCTTTTATTTGATGAAAGAAGCAGGCGTTTGAAATTTTAATGATGGTCTTCTGGTTATATTAGATAACTGGCGATGAAAAAGAGTACTGGCAAGAGTAAATAGAAAAAGTGCTACTTACAACGCATTTGTAGATAAGGCAAGCATGTTATGAATATGGGTCATAATTTTTCCGTTATAGATATAGCAAAGTCGAGGAAAAAGAATATTCAATATCAAGAACATGGTTTCTTGTAATTATGCAATTTATTAATAATCACTTTGTGTCTGCACCCTCTCGAGTGACGGCCGCATCCAAGAGACTTAGAGACTGTAGAATTCATCAACCAAATCGTCTCCAGTTGTTGACTAGTACAGCGAAAAGGCTGGGAATTCTGGTTGCCTATCCTGAGAACTTCGTCTATAATGGGGTTGACGGCGCAGTCGACCCGCAGGGATTGGATTCGGGGGTATTACCTACCGTTTTGATTGGTGGGATGGCATGAGCCGCCTAATCGAACTTGGGAAGTAATTAGTTATGGGGTATCTGCATTCAAACTAAACTATTTCAGTCGTTTCCTGTGTACTAGTTTTCAGTGACGTCAAGACATACCATACAACGTAGGCGGCTCAAATGAAAAAATGGGGAATAATCACCGTCTCTCTGGTCCTATTGATTCAACTCGTTATAACCAGTTCGGTGTGTCAAGCGCAACCGGCTACCCAGACTAAAGAGTTAGCTTTTGTTTTTCTACATGGCATGGGTGGGAGCCCCGGTACTTTTCAATTACTTTCCGATTCAATTGTTGACAAGCTACCTGCTTATATAATGGGATATGAACAAAAGAACCCGGACGTTGCGATTCTTGCTGCAGATGAAACTCTGATCCGACAATATCCTAACTATGTGGACATCGATACCTGGGCAAACAATATTGCTATTAGTATAAAAAAGTACTTTCCTCATAAAAATATAGTGCTTATCGGGCACAGTATGGGTGGTAAAGTTGCGCTTTACATGACAGCGCATAATATCGGCAACATTTCAGACCGCATCGCAGCGGTAGTCACTATCAATAGCCCTGTCAAGAAATTATCCCAATACTATACAGTTGGCGGTGCCAACTTTTTCCAGGAGAGTTTTCTAATTACCCAAGACCTGGGCGTTATCAATTCAATCGAGAATTACGATGCCAGTGCCGATGGAAAATGGGTTGCTGAAAACAAACACTGGCTGGCTCTTTGTTCATCGGAGAGTTCACCGATGAGCAGCAAGTTTAATCATAGTGGCGTCGATGCTTTTCCGTGGAACATGGATGACACAATCGTTCCAATTGAGGCGCAATATGCCGATGGAGCGGACGTTGTGTATTACGGTGAGCATTACCACAGCGAATTTGGTAATGATCCCGCGTTATCTTCAGCACTTGCTGACGATGTTTTAAAATATGTTTTCGGAGAAGACATAGACTTGTCGGTACTGTCAGATAGTGGTTCGATCAAATACGACGCAGGCATCTTTCCTTTCAAGTACAATTTCAAAGAAATTATCGGAGTAGGACAGCTTGCCACGGGGACTTTTACTTATCAAAACGACTCTTGGTGGTGGCAAGAGAAGACTTTTGTTGTCGGCGAAGCCAACCTTAACGGTATACGAAGTTCATTCGATGTAAAGACTCAATGCGTTCCAATAATATCCGGACTTAGCCAAGCGAAGTGGCTGAAAAGTGATGAAGGCGATTCACAACTGGTCGTACGGGTCAGGGCAGCGCCGCATTCGAGGGTAATCGTTACCTGGTCCATTATCGGATATCATCCGAAGGACATGGCACGCGACCGTTATGAAGTCAGTGTAAGTACTGGCACTCCGTTTACCACGGTCTCAACTGTGACATGGGCGGGCAACGAAACCAGCGACTATAGACTGCAATTGATTGCTCAAGCGCAAGGGCCACTGCGATGGCTAACTATCGACTGGAAAGTATACGCTAAAGTCAAGGGTTCGGGTAATGTCCTTGATGGATTGCCGGCCTCAAGCTTAATCACGAGTCCATGAAGAATAATTTTTCTGCTTCGAATCTGTAAGAAATTTTAAGTCTCGCCGGAGAGCGGCAAGATGTAAAAGTTCATCTTTATCTATCAAGCCTATCAACTTGTTTTCTTTGACAATCGGTGTTTGAGTAACATCCATGACCAACATCCGCTCGAGTATGTCTGCGGCAGATTGCTCGATACTGGTATAGTCTATTTTTTCAATAGGAGTACCGATAGATTCCAGTGTCTTAGAATTCCAAAGTTTTTTTCGAACCTTCATGATATCAGTTAAAGCAACACGATTGATTGCATTATCATGATCATCGACAGTAATAAAAAAATAATTACCTTTGAGCAAAACGTAATCGCGCACTAACTCCATTATGGTCATTTTAGGATTTACACGCGGGGAATCCCTCGATATTCTGATGTCAGTCAAATCTATGCCTAAGAGATACTGGCGTAAACGCATTGTCCGCAAGGTCTCATTGGCTGCAATAAGGTTTGTAATCCCAACTAAAATCAGAATGGCAGCGAGAAACCATGGTTGCCCCTTATAGATTAAAAAAAGCCCGAACGCAATGATCGAAAGAGCCATAATTCGGCCTGAATTACCTGTGATGCGTGTGGTACGGTCATAGTCCTTGGTAATCTTCCAGAGGAGGCCACGCAACATCCTTCCCCCAGCCATCGGTAAACCTGGCAACAGCTGTAAAAGATTGTACAATGTCATCAAATATACTAGCTGCATCATCAGGTTTCCGAGTACGTTGGAATTTTTATAAACCGTATAAATATAGATTGCGTAGAAAATTACCAATCCTACAATATTGATTGAAATCCCGATTATGCCTAACCAAACTTCAGTAGATGGTGAAGTGTATACTCGTGGTATTCCCGGCACCCCACCAGTTACGTACAATATAACCTTTCTAATGGGAATTCCGCGGCTTCTTATCAGAAAGTTTATAATTGTCTGGCGGATTATCATGAAAATCATTAGAGCCAGTGTAATACCTAACCCCATGACAAGACGAATCCACATAGAAATTATTGACTGGACATTGGTCGCTACCATGAATGTAAAAAATATGAAGGCAAACCACCAAGTGTAATGCAATTGTATTTTAATTGTAAAAGCACTGCCTCGATGAGAAATACTATTGATTAACTTTCTCGTATACATACGCTACTCCAAACAGTTGAAAGGTAGAACTGATATTTCAGCGTCGTTACCCGTCTACGTTTTAGATTTTATAACAGCTTCACTTTATTTACTGACTGTTACCAAGGCTGAACAGATACCAGAAAATTAGGGGTAAATTCGAGATTATCCTTTTGGCATTTCGGGCACTTGATGGAGAGTCTCTCCTGGCTTGTAAATGCCCTAATTATATTTAAGCGATGGTCTTATGTCAATAGGAGTTACAAATCATAAAGTTGTTTCCCTATGTTTAAAATAAGGGCTTCGACTTGTTGGAATATATTAATAAAATAGGGGAGATTTTACTCTCCCCTATTTAAGCTGTTGAATATTTAACTTTTACCTTACATTCAGCAGATGCAAAATTAGCTTCAATTATAATTTATTACCGTTGCACAACATCGGTATGTAAGCCCGTTATAAATTTGATAGTTTACATAATAAGAGGATAAAAACAATCTCTAATTTCCCTAATATGGTTGAAACTCAATATATTTCCGCTTTGCCGACGAGAATGGTTTACGGCTCGGTGACCACCGCCCAGGTATTTTCCACTAGCGTCACCACACCATTTTTTACTTCAAACCGGCCGGTGAATTTCACTCCGTACATAAATTCAGTTGACCCATTACCCCAGGTGGCATATTGACCTTTAGAGTCCTTTACCGTAACCCATAAGAAAAATCCGTCTTTTATCGCTCCCGGTTGCCTCATGTATTGAGGGGAAACTTCGATAGCCTCTAAATTATTGCCTTCTTGTAGTACTTGTGGAGCGCGAGAACCTATCCAGGTGTAATAGTATGGTGGAGACCCACCTTCAACCGAAACGCTGAATTTATAAAGGCCGATTACGTTATATGAGGAATCAAATTGAAAGGCATTCGGACCATTGAAGGAAGTGACGACCGGCTTACTTTTTGATGCCGTACCACTGGCTGATGTCGGTTCGGGAGTTTTAACGTTGAAATATTTGAAATCTACATATTGGTATTGGGTACTCGGTTTTCCTGCGGAATCGGTGCTATCAATTTGCTTCACCACGTAAAACCCGAGTTCATTGTTTCCAGGTTTCAAGGGGACGCTAACGCCACCCCCTTGCGCTGAGGCGATGGTTTGTTCGTCGCGAATTACAAACATAGTCAGCTCGACATCCGCCGTCAGGTATACATCTATTTTCTTTTCCTTGGTTGTGTAACCGTCCTGGAGGGCTACAAGATCTCCATTCTCGTCAGGTATTTGAATGATATAAGCAGGGAACCGGTCATTCCCGATGGTCCGATCCGCGAACTCACCCCACCGGGAAGACACTTTCTCGAAGTCAATTAGTGAAGAAGTGCCAAAATAGAGCATGAGGTCAAATGAAATTCCGTGCCCGTTTAGAATTGCCTGAGCATTTGCCCCGGAGTTGTAGGGATCAAACTCGCCTTCATCATACCAAATTTCTCGGTCCAGACTGCCGGGGTAGTTCGGGTCTGCAATTTGCAGTGCTCCCCCCGAAATGGCATAAACAATCATGGCATGTGCGCCTTCACCGGCGGTATTCTGGATGTAGATGAATTGAGGATCCCCAGTGACCTTCATCGAATAAACAAACTGCTTCCAAACCAGGCTGTTATCATTCTGGGCCTTGGGTTTCAGCTTATTGTACCTGGCGCCCCAGGCAGCCCAATCTACGTCTTTCTGAATTGTCGAAGCAAAACGATAGGCGCGCGCATCATCATACCAGAAGTCACGGGTACCTTCGTCGTAGCGCCCGTAGAGAGACGGTTCACCGGCACTTTTCATTTGCGAGTAGTACCATAAAGCGGTGATCGACTGCCCGGCACAGTGTCCTCCCGGTGCGATATATGAGCCGTAATTTGTAAACTGCCAGTCGTCGACCCCGGGAGAAAAACCTGTATCTAACTCGACATCGGTACCCAAAGAAGCCTCAGAGGTAGCACTAACTACAATATCGGAAAAGTGCCGGGTGACGATCGTTATCGAACTAGCGTTTTCGGCTATGGTGGGAATACCTTCCAACCGCCCATTTTTGGCATCGTAATAAAATGCCATCGCAAAATTTCCAGCAGGTATTTGAACAGGAATTTGAAGTGTAATTATCTCATTTGCATAGCGACCACCGTTATCAATCGAGATGAGCGGTGAAATGGGGCTGAAACTGGAGCCAAAGGTCTGGCTCAACACCGGTGCGGACGATATTTTGAACTGGCGACTATCCGCATAGGAATTTGCCGGTACTACCAACTGTAAGCCATTAATGACGCTATCGGTGCGGTTGACAGTAAGCGTGGCCCCGCTCGGGCTGACAGACTGGGTGAGAACCACAGTTGGAGCCCCCAGCTTGAGCATCCCTTTGGGTGTGCTATTCGTTTTTGGAGCAGGTTTGGAACAACCCGTTAGTGCGAAACTGAAAACTAGAATGAATGATAAAAGTATAAAAATAGGCCTTCTCAGCATGGTACCTCCTTTGTTGTTAGCATAGTTCAAACCTTATCATTGCCAGCCACACGGCCAAATCAGATGGACAATTATCCTCGCAATTTTAACTAATTCCCATTACACCACCGTGTTTTTTGAGAGCCGTGGAGCAGACCGTAGGAATAACTGATAAGGCCATTTACTTATATACCAGCCGTTCTTCTACCTTGCCCCCGATGTTCTGGTGGTTTTTGAGGTATTCTTCTAACACGTCCGCCACATTGGTGGCGATTACCTTACTTTTACCGGCTGCCAGTAGTTCCTCCATGGTAACCCCCAAATATGCCTTGGAGTTAATGATGTGGTAACCGATGAGACCAACGGTGAAAAGTTTATTATCAGCAACGGGTTGACCGTCAAAATTTAGCGAATCCAGCTGGTGAGTCGCATCGTTGTAAATCGCTTTAATCCTGCTATTTACTTGGTAGCACTCACCTTCTCCGTTGCGATTTTCAGTGCGCATGAAGCTGGTGAACATAGTTTTTAATATTTTCCCAGTGACGGTAAAACGTGACATATAGTCCTCATAAGGGAAGCAAGCACGGTAATCCATGAGAGTCACCACTTGCCCCAGTTGTTTGCTTCGAATAGACCCGGAGCCAACCAGCATGACATCACATTCTCCCATCTCAGCCAACGCATCGGCAAAGAGGTTTCCCAAAGCCGTTTCCACCTCGCGTTTGGGGTGAGTGAGTATATCGGTAAATTTGCAGATAATGGAACCGTATTTACGGTCAACCACTGTGGCGAAGGAGTTGATGTATTCCTGTAGCTTGGCGTCAGGCTCGGCGATACCCTCCACGATGGGGATGAGCTGCCACTTATAGTCGAGGATGCTGTTCGTGTCATCGTCGACTACGATATCAAAGCGACCTATCTGATTGGTCCCTACGCCAGCTTGCGCGATAAGAATATTATTTACTTTTGCGGGCTGGTCTAACATGGTATGCGAGTGGCCACCGATTATCATATCCACGCCATATTCTGGCTTGAGCAGTTTAGCAAGTTCAATGTCAGAATCAAAACCGATGTGGGTCAGCAAAATGGTCAGGTCGATATCGTCGTTCTTGTATGCGTCAGTGATGATACCCACCTCGTGGCTAGCATCTTCCAGCGAGATAAAACTACCGATGAGTGAGTCTTTTTTAACCGCATCAATAACTTTTTCGGTAATAATGCCAATGAACATGATATCGAAGCCGGCCTTGGAAATTATCTGATATGGCTTCATAAGACGCTTGTTGTATTCCTTGATGTAGAGGTTAGCGTTAACGATGGGGAAATTGGCTACTTTCTCGAGGAATAATAAGTGCGGTAATCCGTAATCAAATTCGTGGTTGCCGAGTGTGACCACGTCCGGAGCTAAATAGTTCATGATCTCCATGGTTGAGATACCTTTGTATTCGGAATCGATGAGCGAGCCCTGTACCATGTCACCAGCGATAACAAAAAGGACGTTTTCCTCCTCGCGGCGTACTTTATTAATATATCCCGACAGTAGCGCCAGACCGCCGATGAGGTCACCCTTGCCGGCGTTGACCTCAGCGAGAAAATCGCCGTGCATGTCATTGGAATGCAGGATAGTGAACTTCTTGGTGACTCCCATGTTTACCTCTTTATCTTTCCCGCGTAAAAATTATTCAGCATTTCTAGGACATCGTTCAGTTCCAAAGGGACACGGTATTTATATTTTCCCATCGGTGTCACAAATTCTACCTCAACATACGGGTCACCCGGCCCATCTTCATCGCCGGCTTCGAAGCGCTGTTTGACGATCACAGTAGAAACCGAACGGTGATCGAAGGCGAAATTACCTGGTGTTTCGGCGAGGATTTGATCCGGTGTCAACTCAAGGTAGCGTAGATGGGCATTGCCGAAAGCTTTCATTTGATCTCCAACCCGTCCTAGCCAGCCCTTGCCATCAGCTTTGCTTTTTTCCTGTGATTTTTTTACAACATCTTTGACAACCTCGCCACTTAGTTTGGCGACAATGGTTTGACTCAGTGTGAAAATAACGGTGTAAGTATCGAAGAGTCCGAGGAGTTTCATTTTTTTTGCCTGTGGTAACATGGTAATGACTTTGTGAGGGTTTATGCTTGGAGAGATCGGTGGTTGTAGTACGCTGGTATTAGTGTCGCGAGGGGCGCCGCACTGCTTACAAAACTTATCGCTTTCACTAACACTTATGCCACAATTAGCACAAAAAGGCATATGGATCTCCTTATTATCGGTGTTTCGCACTAGCTCACACTCTAAAATTTTGTGACCAGATTATCTTTTATTTTGATTTTTGTATTAGTTTATTCTGGTTGCGTTCTGTTGTCAAAGCCCCGTAGAAAAGCGAGTCTTACAGCCTTTTTAGAAATAATCTATCTACTTTTTTATCAGAGGGTTCATGAAAAATACACCAGTATTTAGAACACACGATAACAAGCTATCTAAACGGGTATATACAATAACCATTATTGTATTGAATAAAACTATATGGTATCCTGTGTTATTCTGGGCAGATTTGATGTGGTAATAACACTTTATAAAAAGTTACTAAACTTGAGGTGATTCATGAAAAAACCTGGCACGAGTCCCAAAACGTTGAAGCAACGTATCCGGTGGCTTTTTACCAAGGACGGTTACCCCGCTCTCGCCCCACTCGTCGTTGGCATAGTCATCGGGTTTTTCCTGAACGGTCCGCTGGGCCTGATATTAGCTACTGCCGGCGGCTTTGCGGTGCTGTATTTTTTCAAGCGTTTACCCATCAGGCTTAAACCTTGGCAGGCGCTTACTGTTGACCTTATTCCAATCTTAGCCAAAATCTTTTTCTTTATGATTTTCCTGCTGCCCGTAGCCAGTTACCTGACATTGCCATCCGGTCATACTCCGAATACCCTCCCCAAATACGTAAGTATTATTTTTGCTCTACCGAAAAACCTGTTTTCAAAACCGGGAACAGATGTCTTCCCGGGATTTTGTATTATCGTTCTTGTCAGTATCGTCCTGATGTTTTGGGGCGCCCTCAACCTGAACAAAAAGAAGAACTGGTTACTGGCATTTTTCGGACTGCTGCTCTATACGTTTTCCCCGACGATTACTTCCGCTATTCTTGGAGATGCCAGAATCCGCATTATTATGTCCTTCTTTAGTACTGGCTATTATCTGGCCTGGTTGGGTCTCATTCTTATTCTGGTATCTAAAGTGTTACCGCGTCTCCTCAAAGTTAAACCCGACCTGATGCGCAAACAACCTGGAATTCTCAACATCCTTCCTCCAGTGATCGCGGTTGGGGTTTTAAGCCAGCTTTATTCTGTAGATGTTGCAGGTCATATGCAGTTCATGGGGTTATTCGATTTTGAAAGCACACACCACTTTATTGCGGGCATCTTTTCTGGAGGTACAGCGGCTTTCGGTTCCGCTGCCATTGTTGATGAGGCTACTGAAGAGGGTGAGTATTCCGAATCTGACGAAGCGGCAGAACCCGAAAAAACTCCACCACCACCTGAACCCCAGCCTGGACCTAAACCACCGGTGCCATCTACGGACCCGGAGGACGAACCGGGAACGACAATACAGGACAATGGCGATGGGACAATGACCAAACGTCGCCCGGATGGAACGTGGGCAACCAAATATAGCGATGGTACGATATATGGTGAAGGTCCTAATGGCGAAAAAGCTGTTTATTACCCGGATGGTACGAGTAAAGAATGGACTCCTGAGGGAGGCTTGCAGGTCACCCATCCCAACGGTGATTTGGAAATAACTACGGCCGATGGAGTTAACTCGTCCGTCAAAACCAACGAAGATGGCAGTATTGATATTAAATCAGGTTATGGCGGGGATTTGCATATCCCGAAGGAAGGCAACCCCGAAGGTTCACTTACTACCGCTAACGGTGATGTTATCACACTTAACCCGGACGGCACCGGTAGCTACAAGACGGATATGGGCGCCATGCAAATTGATAAAGACGGGAACATGTCCGGGACACTAAAGGACGATAAGGGTAACCGGGTAACAATTAAGCCGGATGGTTCTTTTGATGCTGAAACGGAAGACGGTGATACCATCAAAGTTGATGCAGAAGGTTTAAAAGCTAAATTCAAAGACGGTTCATTCTTAAATACCGATGCTAGTGGCACCCCAACCAGTGGTCATTTCAAGAATAATGACGGCAGCACCGTTGACATCAATACCGATGACAAAGGCACGATTCATATCAAAGACAACCAGGGTAATTCGGCCGATATTAATCAGGACGGCTCTGGAACGATGAAGGGCTCAGACGGCAGTACGGCTTCACAAGACGCGAACGGGAATGCCACTGCCACTAATGCCGAAGGCACTACCTGGACGGCGAAAAACGACGGTACAGGCACAATCACAGACAAAAAAGGTAATAGGCTGGAACTGGGAAAAGACGGATCGGTGACAGTCAAGGAAACGAACGGAAAAACAACAGTCTATACCCCTGACCAGTTAAATCAGATGCAGGCACAGCAAGTATCCGGGAACCAGCCTGGCAATATTCCAAATTCTCCTGCCGGAGGTATATAAATGGAAGAACAACAGAGTATCGACATTATCAAAAACCTGCTGAAGGCTAAAAACAATATGGAAAAAGGCAATAATTTTGCGATAGATATGTTAAATAAAGCCAAACAGAGGAATCCCGTTAATAATTACAAGGTGTTACAATTGCATCAGAACATACTTAACCTGAAGAGAGCCACGGGTGCAGCCAAAATTAACGCGGCCTCTGAACTGGCAAAAACGCTGGTCGGAAATGCCAAACCTGTATTCTGCAATAAATGCGGAAGCAAGATTACGTCCGGTAAAAAATTTTGCGCTAATTGCGGATATAAGATAATCTAGCCAAAAGAGCTTGATATTCTGAAATTTTCCATTTTACAATCGAATGGAGTTCCTGATTGGCGGTCTATCTGAAACGTTTGAGAAGGATAGGCCCCAAGCTGAGTAAAACCAAATCGTCGGTACACGTGAGGTTTGATTCGCACTAACCCTAGTTACGTTCTATAATCTCAATTTTTTTGGGTGATATTCTTGGCGACCCAACAGATTTCAAGTGCTTGAATTATACGGTAATAGATTCAAAACAAACCCATCTTTCTCATGGCAACAAATCAACAATTATTTTGATGCATCTTTGGTGAAGCACGAAATCTTTATTATTGGCAAGACCGCAACCGTCGCCAAGTCAGTACGCCACCTATTTCAGGGAATTACCAGAAATATCTGCCGATAGGTAGGCTACAACTTTTTTTGCTTCTTCCTCTCGACCGTAGGGAACTGGGAGCCGAGCGGTGTATTCACCACGTGCCTTTCCCGAAGGAGATGAGTAGACCAATTGGATAAATGAGGGATCTCCCTTTGCCAGGGTAGCAGAGCGTAAAAAAGAAGCGGGCATTTTCCAGTAGTGAAATGTGCGACCCAGCAGTGCACCAGACTTGCCGATATAGACCTCACTTGGATGTAAGCGGTTTTGCCTGTACATCGCGGAGACCGAAAAGTAAGCCGTTAGGGCAAGGATCACGATTAAACCGGCAATGGTAATCAATGTAATCAGCCAGGCATCCCGATTGAAAAGTACAAAAATCACCCCGACAACTACGGCGATGATGGTCATTAATCTAAATAACATCCATTTATCATGTTTATCACGGAGATGTTCAGCTTCAGTGTACCGCGACCATTCCTCCGCGGAATAAGTCCAGGAAGCCAAAAGCCCTTCTCCGGATAACGTCTCATCCAATCTCTTTGCAACCCTTTTAAAAACCAAGCCGCTTATCAACCCGGTTAAAAAGGTGATGATGCCCACAAAGATGAGAGTATACTCCAGTCCGTAAATACTAACCGGGAATACTATAGGATATAAAAATATCATGGCGCCAATCAGAGCGCCGAGCCAACAATTACGCGCGACTGCCGCCGAAGGATTGTATATTTTTTTAGTATTTGGCAACATCCCAGGTCCTCCATGATGTGAATTTAAGTTTTACTGCGATTGTATTTTATTGTAAACAAATAATACTTGGTCTGTCTATTTGATTCTTACCCATTTCTTGCACAAACGGTAACACGAATCGATACCTTTTTTGTGGATGAGATAGTATTGTATATTTGCGGGATGAAATTAAGATGGTATAATAATCTGCGGTAAGTTTGACATTAATATAATAAATCATGCATACGCATGAAAATGGGTAATAAGGGGGATATTATGACTCAGGGTAAAAAGTTTTGCACCTTCTGCGGGGCAGTATTGGCACCCGATGACCGTTTTTGTGGTGCTTGCGGTAAATCATTAGTCGTTAATACATCACCTCCTCTCGTCCAAGCTGCTCCTGCTCCAGTTTTTATAGCTCCACCTGCGGTAAGCAGCGAAGTAATTATTGGAGTGATACCTTCGGTATCGCGCAAAAAGGGGCTGATGGCTGTGGAGAGTTTAAATATTATTGTAACTCCGCGGCGGATGATATTCGCGGTAATGACCAATGATATGATGAGAGATGCAGCTAAAATAGCCAGTAAGGAAGGTGGTTTCTTCGGTGGGATGCTGAATGCGGCTACCGTCGGGTTTACGTTCTACAAGCGTTATCTGAATATGGCTCCAGACACAGCTCTGGCAGAAAATCCCCAGAATTTTGCCGTCGATCTGTCAAGTATCAAGAAAGTCAAAATAGAAGCGGGGAAAGAGATCAAGACTTACGCACGTATGAAAGCTAATCAAGGTAGTATTTTGAAGCAGCACCAATATGGGAACGGTAAACTGGAAATCGAATCAGTGGGGGATAAGTACAGCTTTGACATCCCCGGTAGCTCCATGGATATGGCTCTAGAAACATTGACGAAAGCCGGATTGCATTGAGAAGGATGAACAGGTATCCGGATGCTGATGAATGTATATTAAAGCCGCTCGATAAATAGAGCGGTTTGTGTTGCAGTCTCAAGTTAGATGGTATTTTGCCACATGATCTCGAGCTCTTCGAGTGGGGTCTCTATGCTTCTGACTTGCTTATCAAAAACCATCTTGTTACGTTGTGTTTCACTGAATGTCAGCCAGCTGGGGAGACTAGGATGATTTGGGTTACCGCCTCGGGCAAAGGCGACCCATGCATCCATTATCACCTGGCTAATTATTGTCACTTCGGGGTTTCTGACAGGATAAATGCTGAAGGAGTTATCTTTAAAAGCATCGAAGATAAAATATAGTTCCAGCGAGTGTGTGGCTCCCAATTGTCCTCCCATCTCCGGTGTTTTCCAGGCAAATTCATAAGCATAAGTCTTTGGTTGGTGTTTGGATTGGAGTTCGAGGTATCTGGTGACCGGGATGCGGAACATCATATCGGTTAAAAAGGCCTCCCAAGCCTCTTTAAACGTATGATGAAGGGCTTGGTCCCTGTATAAACCGACGAATTTTTCAGCTAGTTGGGGGTTGAATTTGGGTCCGGTAGTCATCATTAGATAACCGTATATGCGCTGTTGAAATTCTTGTTCTCCCATTTTATCAACCGCGGGATCAAAGAGACTGAACAATGTGGCTTCGTTAGTATTATATCCGGCAAGTACTGGGATATCTTTGGCATACCCGTTTGTAATCGCTACGAGTGGATGTATCGGTATAATATCTCCGTCCACAAAAGGAGGATAGAATTGAGGTTGGGGAATCACCATTTGAACTTTTTTGTAAGTAGCCAATAAGGTTTCGGCAGATACACCACGCAGGGTATCTATATCACCGTAGGGAATTTCAAGCGTCGAAAATATTTGTTTGCCGACCGCTTCTCCGCCAGTGGGGTGGTGATGGTACGATGTGCAGGCATTGCTCTCTAAAATCGCCCTTTGGAAAAGACCTTTTGCCCGCGGCATCGTCATCAGAACGGATATGCACATCGCACCAGAAGACTGCCCGAAGAGTGTGATATTCGCTGGGTCGCCGCCAAAATGCCCAATATTTTGCTTCACCCATTGGAGTGCTTTAATCTGATCAAGTAAACCAACATTGGCCGTTTGGCCGGGAATATACAGGAAACCGAATATTCCTACTCGGTAATTGATGGTCACAACTACTACATCTCCGCGCGCCGCCAGTTTTTGCCCATCGTATTCTGCGCCAGAACCGCCTTCCAGACTACCCCCATGAATGAAGAATAATACCGGGCGTTTTATGTTGTCTGCAGAAGGTGTCCAGATATTCAATGTAAGACACCGGGCTTCATCAGGCAATATGGTTAATTTGGAGAATTCAAGAGGCATGGGGGCTTGCATTGCAATGGGACCATATTCCTGGGCATCTAAAATGTGCGTCCACGGTTTTATTGCTTGAGGCGGTGCGAAGCGGTTGATACCTACCGGTGGTTCTGCGTAAGGAATACCCTTGAATCCATATATCCCTCTCTGTTCATATCCGCGAATTCTACCCGAATTGGTACTCACAATACGACTCGTATTCATGTATCTTTCCTTTTTTAGTAGTGCTTAACTCCAGCCACCGAAAACATTAAATAATTTTACCGTAGTTTTTTTAATTAAACAATCATCGGCCTCGTCTTTTATTCGGAAATGGCTCAATACTAGTTGGTGATATTAATTGTGGTGCTACCGACTGTCGTACCACTAGAAAGCGCCTTTACACTGACAGTGCCAACCGTGTTCAAAAACCCACCATTCCACTGACCGCAATATATTACAACCCCTGGTGTGGCGTGTTTGGTGCCACCTAATTGCATTTGTGTCCCGTTTTGAGTAGTGCCAAAAAGGGTGAAATCACCCGTCTGACCATCTCCTCCCTGTACCCAGATGTAGAGTGTGGTGACGGCGCCAGCTTTTAAAGTGGTCACGGGAGCAGCCGTCGCGTCGTTGGTTGTCGTTAACCATACATTGACGTGAGTTAACGGTGAGGATGTCTGAGTAGTTGTAATAGTAGATGTCGTCGTGGGTGTCGTGATGGTAGAGGTTGTGGGTGTCCCGGTTGTCTGAGTAACGGTTATACTCGTTGTTGTGGTAGTCGTAGTAGTAGCGGTGGGAATAGATGTTTGAGTCGTCGAAGGTTTTTTACCGGGAATTGTGAATTTTACATCTAAGACGACGGTCTCAGCTCCATTAAAATATTGGCTGAAATTACCGCCATCGGTAATCTTCACTTGATCCCCGGTTGCCCAGGAGGTAAACCATAACGGACTCAGTGAGGTTGAGAAGGTGCCCGGTTCATGATAGTCTCCAGTAGTACCAACGACACGTATTTCCAGTACATCCCCAGGTTGGGCATTAAACCCCAGCACCCCAGTCCAATTGCCGCTCGCCCCGCTCAGATATTGCCCGTTTAGCGTAATTTGAAGCGCGGTCACCCCTTGAGTGGAAAAACTAATACCGGTTTGAGTATCCTGACTGCCACTTATCGTATATTGATATTTGCTGCCGTTTACGGTCAAGTTGTTTGCCCCAACATGCAAGTTGAATTCAGAGATGTTAGATAAAAGAGTTGATCCTTTACTGTCAAGTGCATTAATTGAAACACTACACGGTCCCGGAGGGAAGCAATTATTTCCAAAATTATCCATCGCCAGAGAAGTTTGCCCCGATGCGATCACCTTATCTTCCGTAATGTAACGATTCTTGATTGCATCGAGGATATCGACTTTCAGGCGTGAGGTCCCAACTGGCAGTACGGGAACCTTTAGATTGACCCAGGCAGGCAGGTAGTAATTTGATACCAATTGCATATTTTCTACAAAATCCGCGTCCCAATGCCTATCATCGGATTTAATGACCGAACCATTTTTATAAGCGTCTGCAGCAGAAATCCCTGCCAGCATGAGGTTGACCATGGTTTTTACATTATTATCCGCAACCACCGGATTGACCTTATTATCCCAGCTCATGAATACGGTGGCACCATTATCAATAAATATGTTTTGGAAACCGCTTCCGTAGCAACTGGCTAATTGAACATAGCTTTGGGGAAGCTTACCCATTTTCGCTTGCAGTAAATCGCTACGGATAAATAGACGATAAATACTAGTCGTTAAATCGTTCGGGTTTGAACTGGCCGATGCTAAAAAGCCCACTGCAATTTGTTTATTTAATGCCCATGTTCTTAATTGAGTATCACTTTTGAATGTCTGGGATGTTACATTAGCAAATTGTAAATAATATTGCTGGGGATCGCCAACTTCCGCGCCTGTGGCAGCATGTCCCAAAAATAAAATTATTCCATATTTACTAAGATCATAATAATCTTCGGGTTTTACGTTCAATAAACCTGATCCATCACTTTTATAAGTAATCGGCGAGGAACTTTCGTCAATTTCTTCAGTGTTCATTTTCAAGTTGATATCATCATCGTTCCATCCGTTCGCGGTAAAATAAGCTGGTAACTCAGAGGCCACCGGTGTGTAGGCTTTTTCACCTGGACAAATGGGCTGTAATATTAAGACTTTTTTTGATGCAGGCGTCATGGTAGACGTATTTTGAGTTACTGGGGCGTTTGCCAACGAAATCGGAGTTTGGTAGGCCACCGACCTATTATTTTCGAGATAAACAACGTTGGTTATTAGACCTGCCTCATTTGAACTGTCGTTTGATTCTGTTAGGTTGACATCAAATGTAACCGGCGGGTCGTCACCAGGCAAATAACTGGTCGTTTTTTGTGGAGTTTCACTGGGATCAAAGGTATCGACAATACCTAGAAAACCATCATCATACGTGAAAAAAATTGAAGTTCCGTCGGTCCCTAAAAAGGCGCTTGCCACGCCTTCCTCGGTATTCAATTTCGCAACGAGTTCTTGTCTGGCGGTGTTAGGAGAAGAGTTTTGCTTTAAGCCATCGTAGTCAGTATAAGCGGCAACCAAAATCTGATGATCGGTATTGCTAAAGATGGATGGTCCGACAGGTTTTTTGCCACAACCTGCAAATCCGATATTGATAATAACTAAAAGAAAAAGTACGATTGGGATTATTCTTGTCCTTCGTCTCATCAATATCGTAATGCCTCCTCAACGCTCGTATTAAAACAGCCAGATTATAAGATACCAATAACGATAAGTCAACGAGATTCAATGGTAAAAAGAAAGTGTCTAAATGGTACGGTACCGGCACTGCATATTATGCTATGTGGTGCTTGTTAATACCTTAAAATAGATATAACCATTGACACAAATATCGGGATGAATGAAAGTCCATAATAAAATAACAAAGACTGCGAACAATTCCACCATCAAAGAGAATTAACTTATTTAACGTTGCTCCGCGACTTCATTCCCCATAGTAAAAGTCCGATTGCAGTTGCGTAAGCTGGGTCACACAACTGGTCTCCCGCACTATAAACATTCAGCGGCGCGCTGACCTTTACCGGTATCTTTAGGACTTCTCTTCCTAAGTCATCAATCCCAGCCATTTTAGAAGATCCACCTGTAAGAACAAGTCCGCCGGACACAGATTCACCCTTTTCA
>Ga0209777_10001831_pt1 | contig 29350 bp, 26 predicted proteins | sample FrelakmetHBP12HB_FD_187147 | JGI IMG/M metagenome (GOLD analysis project Ga0209777, IMG submission 187147) | Freshwater lake sediment microbial communities from the University of Notre Dame, USA, for methane emissions studies -HBP12 HB (SPAdes)... | ecosystem: Environmental > Aquatic >...
TCATGATAACGCCTCCTTGTTTGGCAGAAACTGGTTGACCACCCCCTGATTATTGTAGCACTTCTAGAGTTTGAGTTATCGTCGTAGAAGCAAGATCCTAGCTATTGTTCCACAATCAAGTGTTTTTAGAGTGTCATTTTACTCAGCGACAGTCGAAGCTATTTCAGTTATTTCCGTTTTAGAGCAACATTGGCAACTATAGTCAAACTAGGGGAATGTGTGGGATATGGCTACCTCAAAGTAGGTCTCGACTTTGTGGTGGGGTAAAGTATTGATTGGTGAGCGGTGTGGGACTCGGACCCACGACACCCTCATTAAAAGATACAAGAGGCTTGTCCCTAAGGGTGGGAGTGGGTAAATCACGGTACTTCTAGGTATCAGATTTGGCTTTGATTTGTAACGCTTGGTCATTTTTGGTTTCACATAGTGGTGAAAAGTTCGTTAGCAAGGATGTTAGCAAAAGGCGCATTTGGGGGTGTAGATGAGCCTTGACGTTCACAAACGTTTTGCATCTCTGCATCATTTATCTGACAATACTCTAATGCCGTCTATTGTAGTAGGGAAACTGGCCGTGTTCTTTGACGTATATGTCAATAAGGCGTTTCTCTAGTGTTCTTGCTCTTGAGAAGTGAGTAAGTTCATAGCTAATACGACAAAAGGCCTTTTCCTTATCATGGGTAAGAACCCTTCTGCGTATAGCATTGGCTTTACCGATGTAAACTAAAACGTTACCAGTTTGATAGCGGAAATACACTCCTGACTCATCAGGAATAGAAGCTATGTTTTCCCTATCTAGGTAGTGCCGTTTGTTCTGAAGGCTTTTTCTCATGCTCCGGCAGTTTAGCATCCAAATTTATGACCCAAGCATCACCTATTTTGGGCAACTTCTGCTTTGTAGGTTCATAACGTCCAGCTGAATCCTTGGGATTCAGAAAGAAGTAGTTAAAAAAGCTTCTACTTCCAACGCTAGCGCCACCAGAACGTTGGACAAGTTTTAGTGCACCTTCAGCCTTAGCATCAGACGTAAATTGAAAGATTATCGATCTATTCTGGGGTGAATAAGCCAATATAACGTGGGTCTTATCAGCTATAGACGCTCTGTGGCAAAAGCCCCCATTAAAAAGTATTTGGGAAGAGTCTAGTATGGTTATTTTGGCGTCTTTTATTTTTGCGCCCTTGGAGGTAAATACTTCCATGTCGTACCAGCTTTCTTGCCCCTTAGCCTTTGCCATGAAAAGCTCCTTTCGTACAGGAAATACTTGTAGTGATTATGACACACCTAGTAAAGCAGAAAAAGCCAATTGTTGTTCTGCGTGAAGTTAACTAGCTGCATATGAGCAAAATGTGATTCAAAGCTCAGTGACAAAGAATATCTTATCAAAAGAGGAATCGAAGAGACCGAGAAAAAGAAGAACGAAGCCAGTAGGAGCAATGCGGCCAATCGAGGCGGATGAACACGTCTACGATTATGGCAGTCTGATGCCCATAACCTCGAATAGCAGAGGCAACTCAGAAGAACCGTTTAATCAAAGCGAATGAAGCGTTTCTTTTCCGGCTTCATGCCAGGGCGATACTGGCGTTTGTACTTGCCCTCTCCCTAGATGGGCTTCTTGTGTTATCCTAGTACTGCTCTGTCCCAGGAGGAACCAACGTAATAGGCGTTTCCACTCAGTTCGTGAGAGATGTAAGGGCAACCTTTCCGCACGCCATTCATATCGGCAAACTGAGCATCTCCTTTTACCAAGCCTTACAGATCAGCTCTTTGAACCTTGACATCTAGGACATTTCTGTGAATAGGCCATACCACCATTCTCACATATTTTGGTGGCTGTTCTAAGACTTTACCCTTGTCCAATTATTGGGAAAGCTTTCTCAATATCGCTGCAGCTTCAAAGATTCTTCCTCTAAGAGATGGATCCTTAGCTATTTCTTTTGCGGCTTGCTCCACATTTAGCTTCTCAATGATTGTTAGCGCCTGCCTCAATCCCTGAAGCTGTGGCTGAGATTCCCCTACAATCCGCTTGTTCTTCATTTTCCTCCCTCTAATTTTTGTAGTTACCATCTCCACTTCATGCCACGCCCTTCTTCTTGAAATAGAAGATATATCCGCTCACAAACATTGCTAGATCCGACTCAAGTACTTCTATGCCGTAATGCTCGATAATATAGTTCCTCATTCTATGAATAATATCTTCGGGAGTCTTCCCCTCTTTCAATGCCTGGAGGACCATGTTGCTAAAGGTAAGAGTGTTATTTGCCGCCATTGAAATCAGCTCGTCTGGCTCCTCCACCACACCCCCATGTGAATAGAAAAGTACGTGTGGCTTCAAGCCTCTTAGCTTCTGCATAGTCTGCAGGTAGAGTTCCTGATCAAAGCCTGGGGGGGCAGTGTTAGGCAGCGGAAATGGCTTCTCGCTTTGCGCAAGCAGCCCAAGTGCATCACCACAGAAAATGCCTTTTACGCTCCGGTCAAAGATGACTATCTGGTGGGGTGCGTGACCCGGTGCATATAAGATCTGAAGTTCCCTATCATTTATTAGGATTATCTCATTGTCTTCTACAACTCTTATCTGGTCTGCTGCAACACGAACCAGAGAGCCCAAGTTAGCCTCAAAGTCAACACCCCAAACCATTCTCGTGCTCTCGATGAGGCGAGAGGGATCAAGTGCGTGTTTTGCCCCATGCGGATGAACTAACACTTTCGCCTTGGGGAAAAGACAGGCAAGTGTTCCTATACTTCCAGCATGATCCACATGCATGTGGGTAGGGATGATATAGGCTAAATCTCCCATCCCTAATGCCTTCATGCCCTCCTGAATATAGGGAACGGCGATGGACGGTCCGGGCTCTATTAGAATCCCATCTGACTCTTTGATGAGGTATACCCCAAAGACACTATTCATGATTGGTATGGGTATTTCCAACCGAAAAATCTTCTCAGCGACTTCTTTCATATACGTCATAGTCTTTCACTATAGGCTTAAGCTGGGCCGTCCCAAGAGAGGTTGACGCCTATGAAAGGTGCCTCGGCTCCCAGGTTGATGGTAGGAATCCAAAATAGACATGGAATGAACTACGAAATCAGGTATCCCCCATCCGCCAATAGCAAGCTGCCGGTCATATAGTCAGCGGCTGCACTAGCCAGGAAGAGCACCACCTTGGCGATGTCATCAGGTTCCCCCATATGACCTAAGGGGAGACGCACCATGAAGTTCTTCCAGAGTTCCTCTAGCGGTTCACCGTGCGCTTCAACATCTGCAGCCTGCGCTATACTACCGGGCGTCACGATGGCCCCGGGTGCGACAGAATTAACTAAAATATTGTAAGGGGCAAACTCTACGGCTAAAGATTTGGTCAGTGCAATTACCCCACCCTTGGAAGCTATGTAGTGTGACATTCCTTTTATGGTGGGATGAAGGCCGTCTATGGAGGCCAGATTGATAATCTTTCCCCCGTGCCCGGCTTTAATCATCTCCCTGGCAGCAGCCTGAGAATAGAAGAACACCCCTTTAAGATTTACGTCGAGCACCTTATCCCATATCTCCTCACTCATTTCCAATGCTAGCGAGAAGGGGTAAACGGCTGCGTTGTTGACCAGGATGTCGAGGCCGCCGAAGGCGTCCGCAACGGCGCGGGTTGCTTTTCGAGCATCGGTAGGACTGCTAGCATCAGCATAGATAGCCAGCGCATTTCCGCCTCTGCCCTTGATCTGCTCGACGGTCTGGCTCGCGGCCTCTAAGTCGATGTCAGTAATCATCACGCTGGCGCCCGCTTCCGCCAGCCGGAGGGCTATAGCCTGGCCGATGCCCGAGCCAGCCCCGGTAACGATAGCACCCTTGCCTGTCAGGTTGAAAAGCTCCGCGATCGTCTGAGCTGTCATTTTTAGAGCCCATCCCTTCATTTCGTTATCTTTTTGTTGTTTCGAATGAGGCACTAGTCTTTATTTCTTTATCTTTTCTCTATCTGTGTCTTTCGAGCCTCCACAATAGCAAACACTCAGGGCTTCTCATAAAACAAATGAAGGTTCTGCTCTTGGCTAAAAAGCCAACTCAGGCTAGCGTATTAGCACCTGGTTTTATGTTCACGGATTTGCACTTAGATTTACTTTCCCAGAACGCTATTTCCGAGCGTTTAACGAAGTAGCAAGGTCATTTTACGAGACTCTATATTCATTTCACTAAGGAATGAATTACGCAGCGAACGGAGGCCTTTGTCCAGTTGCTCCAGCTCTTCTTGCGTAACCCGCTCCATGATCCGCGTTATTGAATTCATCATTATCCGCATTCCTTGTTTGTATGTTGCTATACCTTTATCCGTTACAATTGTACGCATGGGCCCCTGGTTTTCTGGTGTGTCTGGTTTTTCTCTTTTAATCAGCCCTTCTGCTTCCATGCGGTTTAGCAGGCCAGAAACGGTGTGGGGTTTTCGGAATAGCATCTTGCTTAACTCAGAGACTGTGACCGGTTCCGGGCAGTGCATGCAAAGAAGGAGAGTATGAAATTTCTCAGGAGTAAGTCCAACTCTGTAAAGCTGTTTTTCGGATAGTTGGCTTATCACATCCCTAGTTTGCATAACGAGTGTCAACACATTTGCCTCTTTCACGTTATATTCATAATCGTACACAATCCCCTCCTCGATGCAAACTCGATCTACAAACCTTTCTTATCACAATCGTCTGTATATTTATATTCCCTGCTCCCCAATGGCCTTCGTCATGAAAGAAACGAGCTAGTTGTTCGCCAATTCACCAAGCAGCCTCAGCCTGAAGGCAAACTATGTCCGCTAGTCTTCGTTACTCTGTTGTCAAGTCGTCTTCGCTAAATTGGGAAACACCATCTTTCTATTCTAGCAAAGGTACTTCATATTCACCTTGTCTTTTATTTCAATAGTATCCTTTGGGGAAAATCCTCTTCCAGAATCCGTGTTGCCTCTTTGATCATGTCGTCAATGACTTGCTTGGCAGTCCTTCGTCTGTTCAGAAGCCTGGTGGCCTGACTGCATGGGGTTACAAGCATCTCATCATACTTCTTTTGGTCCTGATTATCATAACAGTAATCTATGATGTCCTCCATAAGGATCAGGTGCAGCGGCCAACCCAGTGGAGGCAGCGGCCCCTGATCCCAGGATTTGGTGATCTCTGTCCTGAGTTGTCGCATGGTCTTGCCGCTAAGTCCCTTGGTGATAACGGCATCTCGTTCGGTAGCGGCAATCACTCTGTCCTTCTGTCCTTCAGTGAAGGTGGCCTCGGGAGTAAGCAAGAACATCGAGCCACACCACACTCCCTCTGCCCCCAGGGATATCGCGGCGACTAACCCTCTACCATCGGCGATGCCGCCTGCTGCGACAACTGGTATAGGTTTTACGGCGTCAACTACTTGCGGTACAACAGCCAAAGTGCCGATATTACCGGTATGTCCTCCAGCCTCGTAGCCCTGAGCCGATATTACATCGACCTTGTCTTCGACATGTTTCAGTGCCATCTTAACGTTGGAACCGATGCCGATGGTCTTTATCCCTCGCTTCTTGCATTCGGGCATCACCCAGCCCAGCCTGCCCAAACCTGCCGCAATTACCGGCACCCTGTTGTCCAGGCAGACCTGGAGCATCCTTTTTACCCCTTCCATGGTCCACAGATCCACCTCTCTGTGGGTGTGGTAATCCATGGGAACTCCAAATTTCTTTCTCAGTTCCTTCTCATAGGCTCTATACTCTTCGGGAATATACTCAACAAGTTTATTCTTATCGACTCCGGCCATATCCTGCAGGGAATCCGGCAGCAATATGTCGATGGCGAAAGGTTTTTTTGTGCCCTTTCTTATTTCCTTGATAGCCACGTCGAGACCGTCAGCAGTATAGGTTGCTGCGCCAAGTGTACCCAGGCCGCCAGCCTCCGAAACCGCGATGACCAGCGGTGGGTCGGAGAATCCACCCATGCCTGCCTGGATTATGGGGTACTCGATGCCGAGCACATCACAAAGTCTTGTGTGGAATTTTTGCCTCTTTTTCGCCATTTTTCACCCTCCTTTTTTTAATCCTTGGTAGATTTGACTAAAAATGTGCTTTTCTTCAACTAGGTGCGCATCCTCCAATTGCTTAGCGCTCAATGGCACATCCTTTATTGGATGCTGGATAGGATTGCCTATCGTTGTAAGTTACCTCCCCTTGAACTTTGCTGCCCTCCCCTCCATGAACGACTTGATGCCCTCCTGAAAGTCCTCGGTGTTGAACAGTACGCTCTCGACATAGGCCTCGTAATCCATCTGCGCAGCGATGTCGGTCTCGTTGTAGCCCCTGTAAATAGCAGCCTTGGCGAATCCTAACGCAATAGGGGAATTCTGGGATATTTTTGCCGCCATCTCCTTCGCGGCCGTCATCAACCGATCAGCAGGAACAACCCTGTTCACTAGACCAATTCGGTCTGCCTCTTTGGCATCAATAGTTTCTGCCATGAACACCAGTTCCAGGGCACGGGCGGTTCCTATGAGACGGGGCAGAGTCATGGTTGACCCGGACTCGGGTATCACCCCTCTCTTGGTGAAAATCATGTTAAAGCGAGCCGCCTCAGAGGCTATTCTGATGTCACAAGCAAGAGTGAGGGCAAAGCCACCGCCTGCCGCTGTGCCGTTCACCGCAGCGATGACCGGCTTGGGCAGGTTTCTTATCTTGAGTACGGTGGTCAGTATATTGCCATCCCCACGTATCAGCTCCTCCATGGTTGTCTGATGGAGCTTATGCGTCTCACCCAGTGACATCAGGTAGGCAATATCGGCCCCAGTACAGAACGCCTTGCCAGCTCCGGTTATGACAAGAACCCTGGCGCTATTGTCTTTGGCCACCCTGGTGAGCACATCGTCCATCTCAGCCTGCATGACATCGTCAAAGGCATTCTTGACCTCGGGCCGGTTCAGGGTCATCACTGCCACCCCGTCATCTTTCTCATAGATAACCGTTTTGTAAGCCAATTTCACCTCCTGGTAGATATCTATCCTTTGACTTTGTTTTTCCAGGGATCCAATCTTAGCTTGCGGCCTTTGAATTCCTTTTCGATGAAATCGAGAGATGCCGGCTCATATTTCTCTGGAGATGCCCAATTACTCTCCTTGTACGGGGGTAAAGACTCTAAGCTCATGGTAGGTATGCCCCACTTCACTGGTTGTTTGATTGGTCTCCCCGATTTTGTACAGTTTGGTCTTAGAGGCTGCTCGAACACCCATTCCAATACCCTTCCCAACTGAAGCACTCTATCGATATCAATGCCAGTTTCAATGCCCATCTCATCGAGCATGACAAGCACATCTTCTGTTGAGCCGTTCCCCACGATATCCGAATTTGTATACAGGCAGCCTGTTCCGATACCCGGAACACCGTCTACCATAAATGCTGGCTGGCCCCCCAGTTGCCCCAGGGAGGTCTCTATGATTCTAGCTCCACCCAGGATGGAGGCTACGTAATTAGCCAGTGACATCCCCCTGCTTTCGTGAAAATGAGCAACTCTGAAGGTGATGTCGTCGTGCTTGCCAAATCTATCAACTAAAGCGGACATGTACTCATATGCTGTCAATGGATTGCATTCACCAGTTGTGTCGCACGGGGTAAATCTTTTTATTCCCAAATCCAGTCCACGTTCCATCAGCTCGATAGTGTTGTCTATGGGGACAGGGCCGGCACAGGGGGAGCCATAGACGCAAGCTATAGCCATGTCGATCTCGAAACTGTTCTCCTTTGCGATACGTACAAGTTCAGGAATCTCCTCAAAAAACTCCTCCCTGGTCCTACCTGAATTCCTCCTGCAGTGCAGGTCTTCTGTCGAAATGGTAAAAGCAACAGAATGAGGGGGGAATCCCTTATGCGCTGCTTCCGCCGCCCTCTCAAAAGCCTTCTTATTCATACCGTAGCACTTTAGATGTACCTTACCTTGCTTTACAGGTTCAAGCTGCCAAACCCTTCTTAGAATCTCTTCGCAATCTTTGTGTTGTGGCAGAAGTCGTGGAGAAGCAAAATTGGTCACTTCAACATTTTTAAATCCTGCTTGTATGAACTGATCAATAAACCACAGTTTCGTCTCCGTGGGGACAAATCTATCTACATGCTGCAATCCATCACGGCATAACAACTCAAGCGTTTCTACTTTCTTGGGAAGCATTTTTCGCATATCTAACTTCATGTATTTACTCCCCATGTAATCTATATGTCTGTATGAAACTACTTAACTTCTCGCAAAAAGGTCAGATTATTTCTTGAGATTTTAGCTCGGCGATTTCCTCCCAACTGTACCCACCAATCTCCAAGAGAACCTCTTCAGTATGCTGGCCGAACTCCGGAGCTCCCATTCTTATCCTACCCGGTGTCACACTGAGTCTAACGGGCATCCCGACTAGCTTGACTTGGCCAGCGATTGGATGGTCAAAATCGACGATGTAATCGTTTGCCAACATCTGGGTATCGCTAGCAAGGTCTGCATAGTCATTGACGGGTGCGCAAGGTATATCTGCCTCCTCGAGGCGATTTATCCATTCAGCTCTGGGTTTGGTGGCAAAGACCTTGTCCATGATTCCAACTAATTCTGTTGAATTCTCTTTCCTAGACTCGATCAAGCTAAACCTCACATCATTTTCCAGTTCTTCGATACCCAATACTTTGCAGAGAGAGGGCCAGAATCTCTGGGATTGCAACGCAGCAAGGATAAGCCACTTGCCATCACCCGCTTGATAGGTATTCCAAAATGGATTTCCTACTGCTTTTCTTGATACTCTCCGTGGTGCCTTGCCAGAGAACAAGTATCTTTGAAACCCGAGTTGTCCCATGAAAGCTTGGCTCCCCAGGAGAGAAACCTCCACCTCCTGCCCCATCCCCTGTCGCTCTCTGTTGAATAGTGCTACCATTATTCCATAGGCCAGCAACGATGCTCCAACCCAATCTGCTGCGCCATTTACCTGAATCAGGGGGGGGGGCTCATCAGGCTCGCCACTAACGCTCAACATGCCACCTCTTCCCTGGGCAAGAACATCAAACGCAGGTTTTCTGGCATCTGGTCCCTTACTCCCCCAGCCAGTACCAGAGGCATATATGATTCTGGCGTTGATTTGTGAAACTGTCTGATAATCCAATTTCAACTTTTCCATAACGCCCGGGCGGAAGTTCTGGACGAAAACATCTGATTTCTCGACCAGCCTATAAAGAACCGCTCTACCCTTGCTCTTAGTCAGGTCAATTGTGATGCCCTTTTTATTACGGTTATGACACTCAAAATAGGTGTTAAGTATAGTTCGATCACTATGCCACACCAAACCTCGACCTGGGTCGCCACCAACTCGCTCTTCTATCTTGATGACTTCAGCTCCCATATCCGCCAGCATCTGTGTGGCAACCGGCCCTTGCTGCCATATTGTCATGTCCAAAACCCTTATCCCTTTAAGCGGCAAGTTCATTCATCTCACCCATGTCAATCAAAATCTAAATCCATTTCTTGCGAATTTACCCTATGCTCAGAATTACCTCCTAATCGTTTAAGTAGAAAGAGACACCTATCTGAGAAGGGATTCAGCCTGGTTAGTTGTGCTCCTTTCGCTAGCTATCAACCATGCACCAAGCGCAGCTACAATCTGTGGCTCCGGCGGCACCAGGAGGGCAACGCCTATTGCTTCTTCTATGCTCTTCACCAGCCCAATATCTTTTGCCCCGCCTCCGGCTATAACAAGGTCTTTCTCGAGGCCAGCTCTTTCCACCATGGCGAGAATCTTAGCGGCAAGGGCTTTGTGGATACCTGCCAGTATATCTTCCTTCAGCGCACCCTCAGCAATTCGTGATATAGCCTCTGATTCGGCGAAAACAGCACAGTTGGTGCTAAAAGCGGTAGGTCGTCCTGATTTGAGTGAGAGCTCCCCAATTTCACTCAAATCCACTTGTAATACCCTTGCGATTAGCTGCAAGAATCTGCCGCTTCCTGCTGCGCACTTTTCACTTACCACAAAGTTGGTAGGACTGCCTTCACTGTCTACTCTGATGAGCCTGCTGGCCTGGTCACCGATATCGATGATTGTTCCCGCGGATGGGTAAAGGTATTGGGCCCCCCTTCCCACGCAGGAAATGTCTGTCACCTGAATGCTTGAAAAAGCAACACTTGTGGCCCCGACGCCGGTTGCCACCGTACAAGCGATGTCTTCGAGAGTGATACCGGCCCTTTTCAAGACTTCCTCCGCTACTTTCTTTGCAGCTGCTCTGTAATCACCACGTGAGGCTATTATGTGATAATATATATCGCCATTATCATTGCTTACTATCGCCGCTTTAGAGAAAGCTGACCCGATATCAATTCCTAAAGCCCATGGCTTCTTCTTAATGTTTCGTTTTGCTTTTACCATTCTTAAGACTGATTTCCTCGGCTTGCAGACTCATCGAAGAAGGTGACTGCTGCCAGGCGGCGCTCTGCCCTGGAAATAGGAGTTCCCTTCTCGATTGCTTGACTTGCTATCTCTTTGCCGATCAAAGCAGCGCCAATGGCACCCGTAAGTAGAGGCTCGCTAGGTACAAGAACTGAATATCCGATTTTCCTTTCCAGGGCCTTGACCAGCCCTACATTCTTGGCACATCCGCCCGTGACGACTACCTCCCTCTCTATCTTCACCCTTTGTGCCATCCCATGTACCCTGGTGGCAATAGCTTCATGGATGCCTGCTAATATATCCTCCACTTTTGTGCCCATTGCTAGCCAGGATGTGACCTCCTGTTCAGCGAAGACAGTGCAGGTACTGCTGATCTTAGGTATACTCCCTGACTTCAAGGAAAGTTCACCCATTTCCTCCACTCTCACACCGAGTGCCTCTGCGATCACTTCTAAGAATCTTCCTGTTCCAGCGGCGCACTTATCATTCATAACGAAATTAATCACTTTGCCGTTAGATATCTTTATGCCTTTACTATCTTGCCCTCCGATGTCGATAATAGTCCGTACATTTGGGAATATTGAGCTTACTCCTCTTGCATGGCACGTAATCTCCGTGACCTGCTTATCGGCAAAAGGGACATTTAGCCTGCCATAGCCAGTGGCCACCACATAGGTTAGATTATCAAGAGATATCTTTGCTTGCGCCAACGCCTCCAGCATAACTTTATACGCTGTTCTTCGATGCTCTGGCCCGGTAGGCCCTATTATGGCAGCGAGAATTGTACCGTTGTGTATAACCACTTTGGTCATGGTGGAGCCTATGTCTACTCCCGCAACATATACATCCACATTAGTACCTTCCGAGGGACCTCCTACGATCGCTCTGCGATTTAGTGCTCAATCTCGTGAGAATCCAGAATTCTCCATCCGCTCAAATAATCCGCTGCCCGTGGCTTGGTAAACCGATGTCTCACCAGTCAATAGAACGTTAACCAGAGCAGGTTTAGCAGCATTAAAAGCGCGCTCCAGAGCGGCCCGAATCTGTTCCGGTCTCTCTACAAGCTCCCCATGACAGCCCAAGCCTTGCGCCATGATGTCGTATCGGGTGCTTTGCGATAAATCGGCAGCGATTGCAGGGCCTTTCCACACGGGCACATGTTTCTCCATGCCCCAGGCACCGTCGTTTCCCACGATAGTCACGACGTTGATACCGTAACGACTCATCGTCTCGAGCTCCATACCGTTGAAGCCGAAGGCACCATCTCCACTCAGCAGCACCACTCGCCTCTCAGGATGAGCCAGTTTAGCGGCGATGGCGAATCCTGGCCCAACCCCCAGGCAACCCATGGGACCAGGGTCCAACCAGTGGCCTGGTTTGTAGACCTTAAGCACCCTCGCAGCAAAGTTAACGAAGAAACCGCCGTCTCCAACTACAATATCATCCGGACTCAAGAAGTGCCTGAGTTCACCGATGACGCGGAGGTGGTGAATAGGAATCATGTCTGACAGCATCCATTTCTCATCGCGAGCCACTCCCTCTGACTCCAGTTGGCGTAGAAAGTCCAGCCATCCTGAGTCAGGGCGACTTTTTCCTTTGATCTCCTCAATCAGTTGGGTCAGCACCGCTTTGGGGGCGCCCACGATACCAACGTCCACGTCGCGATTGCGGCCGATTTCAGATTGGTCGATATCTATCTGAATAATCTTTGCCTTTTTGGCAAAAGCCGGCGGACGCCCATAATTTAACCTGAAATCAAACGGTGCTCCAACAACCAGGATAAGATCTGCATCCTTCAGAGCAGCACGTCTCGCATATGAGAAATACAATGGATGATCTGGAGGCACGCATCCACGACCTAGACCGTTAAGAAATACAGGGGTGTTGAGGCGGGTTGCAAAACTCTGTAATTCTTCACTAGCTTCTGACCAATACACGCCGCCTCCGGCCATGACCACCGGTTTATTTGAGTGTAGAATAAGCTGAGCAGCACGCGAAATATAGTTTGGGTCGCCGTAGGTCTTGGCCTCAGTGCGGTAGTGGCTGGGGAAGTAGACTTGCGACTCGTCCATCTCTCGAAACAGCTCCAGTCCTACAGCTTCAAGGTAGACTGGTCCTGGCTTGCCTGCGAGGGCATTGCGAAAAGCCATGCCGATATATTCAGGTATCCGTTTGGCATCGTAGCAGATGCGTGCCCACTTAGTGATAGGGCGCACTAACTCTATGTAATCTCTATCGATCTCCATCAGCTCACCGAGGTCGTTCTGAACAGGATCGTATCTGCCTCTGCCAATATATACTACAGGACTCGGCGTGAGATTGGCATTCATAATACCTGTGTAGGCATTACCGAATCCAGGCCCAAAGTCGAAAATCGCGACTCCCGGCTTGCCGGTGACGCGGGACCACCCGTCAGCCGCGGTGGCTGCGCCCTGCTCACTGCGCATGCCGATAACCCTGATTCCCTCGGCCTCACAGCCCTCGTAGTAAGGGGCCATTACGACCTCACAGACTGTGAACACGTACCTGACCCCTTCTGCCTTGAGAGCTTTCGCCGCTAGTCGCCCGCCGTTAACCTTTGCCACAGCTTTTTCTGCCGCTCCTCTTTGTACATACCCGGACCGCGCACTCATGGTTTTCCAATTTATGTAGAGGGTCTAAACTACTGCATATATGTATCAATTACGAACTGCCTTGCGACCTCCTTTTCTCTTGAAGGAGTCAACAGTCTCCATGAATGCATCCACTCTCCTCTTAGTGTCAGCCTCGTTGTAGTCACGCAAATCCACAATATCGCTCTCCATAAACATCAATGGTATCTTCACATGCTTCTGTATCAGGTTGTTGAAATGAATTTGACCGAGGCTCTGGTAACGGCACGACCTTGTCATGTGCATCATACATCCGTCTATGTCGTACTCTTCGATTCGGTTCAGGATGCGCTGCACCCTTGAATGGCCGCAGCCTTTCTTAGCATCATCCCAGTACTCTACTCTTTGGTTCCAAGTTCTTAAAGCTAGAATCTCCAGAGGGTTGGTCATCCCTTTAGGTATATCGAAGAACGGCCAAGGACCGTAATCCGACGCCTCCATTACGAAGACTGCTCCAAAGGTCTCAAAATAGTTGATGATTCCCATAGTATGCCATGGGGGCAATCCGCCAGCCCACAGAAGCCTGTACTTTTCCTCATCTAGTACACCTTTATTGTGATCCACCTTGAACTGTAACTCGCCATAAAGTTCGCGATAAAAACTAAGAGTATCACGCGAAGCTAAATCAAACACCGCAGGCACAATAGCGCTGAAGTGGTCTTCAGAGGGCATGGGGCTGGGGTGATGTTTGCGCAGCAAATATGCACTCCACCAACTCCAGAGAGACTCATTAGCCCTGTTGACCAGAAAACTCAACCTATCCCAGTCCATTTTCTTGTCCAGTAGTTTCTCCAGGAAATCAATCAACCTCTGGAACTGCTCCACCTGGTACTTCATGACATGGGCCTTAGTAGCTTTTATGTCTGTATCGAAGGGAGGGATTTGCATTACATCGTAGCTAAAAGTGGGTACGTCCCAGTATCGTCCCGTAGCCTGGTACCATTTATACCTGTGGTCACACCCGGCGCTACAACTTAGCATCATATCGGGCGCCGGGATGCCTCCGTCCGGAGCATCTTCCGGCATGTGCCCAAGCTCTTGGCGCACAATATCAAAGCCAATAGTATTGCGGCAGTAGCCACACAAGTTATTTGCATAGCCCTCAGACTCCGCGCGTATTAAGTAAGGCTCCGACACGCGATAGGCTGCGCAGACCCCACCGTAGTGCTCGGTATAAACAGAGGTCACACCCATAGCCTCAAGTATCTCGTGATAAGCGCATCCTCCCATACAATATGACACAGGCCTCCCTTCCGCCTTTGCCTTGTGCGCCTTATCGTGCATGTTCTTAGAAAAATATCGGATTTTCCTCACTGTCTCCGACGAGTGAACCGCTGTGGTCTTGCTCTTTTCCACCATGGTTTTTCTCCTTTACCAATTGCTATGTCTTTGCCTCGTTGTTTTAACCAATCATTTCCAGAAACGCTTGCACTCTGGTCTTCAATTGTCCGATTGTGGTCACGCTGTAGTCATCTTCGATGTGCAGCACCGGATAGCCTGCTTTTTGTAAGTACTCCCTTACACCCGGAGCGTCCAGTTCAAAGGTGTCACAGTATCTGATGATATAGAGAATGACCCCTTTCACATCGTACTCCTTGGCAAACTCCAAGAGGTATCCAAACCTGTTGTCCATATCCCTTTTGTAACCTTGTTCCCTTTGTTTGTAGGTGCGAGGGCATGCAACATTCTCTAGGTAGCGTACGCTGAGGCTATGGATAGGGTTTGTGTTGACTTGTACGTCATGCCAAAATGATCTCACTCCAAGACAATGGTCGTCCACAACGACATTTGCTCCGCTTTCCTCGATAAGCTCGATAAGAGCGATATCATCTATTTCGCCGCCATAGACGAGCAATCGGGTCTTCTTGGTCGGGACATCCCGACGATTCTTGACCTCCTTGATTACCTCACCAATGAGTTCATTGCTTTCTTCTACCGGGATGACACGGCATGCGACAAGGATTTTTGTCATCTCGATTCCAGTAAGCAATGGGGGGTCCTGCCTCCTTAGCCCATATAGCTCTCTAAGCAGGGCTCTATTCTGATTGTACAGTTTGATGGCTTTATTCAGGCTCTGGTTTGTGATTCTTTTGCCGGTGAACTCTTCCAGGCTTTTCTTGAAACGTCCCAGTTCTACATCGAAATACTCGATGGAAGTAGGGAATGTCATGTGTGGGCCATCTATATAATGGTGATACGAGGGGGTAATCGGCACTATGCCAGAAGCCCAAATCGCATATAAAGCATATGTATTATCGCAAGTGTGGGGCACAACCAAGCCATCGATGTAATCGTATCTCCCTTTGAGCGCTATATCCAGGCAACTGCGTACATACGGGCAGGCAATTGTCTCCAGGTGAGCATCAGCACGGGTTATAGGTTCTTTTACACTTCCCAGAATTCTGATAGGTACGAGATTGGCAGCAGTCATGATTTCCAGAGGCGCAAGGCAACATAGATACCCTATTATTTTCTTGCCCTGAGCTCTTAATTCCTTTGCTCTGCTACCCCGGTTCTCATATAGCTCCTGAACTCTTGCAAGCCCCTTCGATTTTTTGGTTGACATTTCTTTGGATCCTTCCTTCTTATCTTATTTGGCTCGGGCTTACTTTTTCTAAAGCTGCACTTATATCTCGCGTGCGATGGAAGCTCCCTGCTGAGTGGAACTGTAGACATTATCTGGACGATCGCAATAATTCAGTGTAAAGAGTTCAAAATTCGCTTGCTTGAGTGACTCAGCCAGTTTGGTGTCTTCTTCCGAACCGAGGGCAATTACAACGCTATCTGATTCAATCGAGATCTCTTTTCCTTCGACATCTTTGAAATATACAATGCCATTCCTAATCTCAGATATCTGCAAGTTCGTGAAGATCTTGATTCCGCGGCCACGGAATTTATCAAGCAGGACTTTCCCCGCATCCCTTTGCAAACCGTAGCCGATTTCGTTTCCCCCCTCGATCATAGTTAACTGGACACCGCGCCGGCCCAAAAACTCAGCGACCTCAAAACCGATGTTCCCAGCCCCGAGTATGACGGCTTTTCGTCCCACATCGACTTTTCCTTCCAGTACGTCATCTGCCATTACTACGTTCCTCTGCTTTATCCCTGGTATCTGAGGAACCACCGCTTTTTTATTCGAAGTAATGATCACTGCGTCAGGCTTCTGTCGACGAATGTCTTCGAGAGATATATGCTTTCCTAGTTCGACGCGTACACCTAGCTTCTTCAAAGTCGACAATTGGTGCTTTATGTAAGGGGCTATCATCCACGACCAGCGTCCGCCAAGCTTCTCGTTTTCGTCCCACAGAGTGACCTGATGTCCTCGAAGCCTGGCAACCCTGGCTGCCTCCAGACCCGCAGGTTCTCCACCGAGGATAATGACTGTCTTGGATTTTTCAGCACTAGGCTCGGTTTGTCCCTCGTTCGCCAACTCCGGATTCAGCAAGCAACGTACTGGCCCCATTCCTCGCTCAGCAGCAACACATGTATTACACGCCATGCATTTAGTAATATCGCCGTATCTCCCTTGCTGAGCTTTTTGGGGTAAGTCAGGATCTACCAGCAATGCTCGCCCCATGACAATCAAGTCAGCCTTCCCATCTTCCAGGACGGTCTCTGCCAGCTTGGGACTGTTTATTCTGCCTGCCACCATTACAGGTATTTTAACGGACTTCTTAATCTCCGCAGACAAGGGAACTAAACAACCAGTGGGAAGCAGTGCAGGTTGAATTATCCACTCTAAAGAAAACGGGTAGACACCGGCTGATACGCTTATGGCGTCAACACCTGCCTCCTCCAGCAGCTTTGCGATGATCTTGCTTTCTTTCAAGGTAAGCCCACCGTCAACGTATTCTTCAGCCGATATACGGAACAGAATGGGGAAATCAGGTCCTACTTTCGCTCTAGTGCGATTTACTATCTCAACTGCAAATCTTGCCCTGCCGTTCGTATCGCGCCCGTACTGATCATTTCTCTTATTAGTATGAGGTGATAGAAACTGTGCAACAAGATGGCCATGTGCTCCATGAATCTCTACTGCATCAAACCCGGCATCCTTGGCCCTTCTTGCCGCCTCAGCGAAACGTTCTACAATAACATCTATATCATCGGGGGTTAGTTCTCTTGGTTGCTCCAAAAACGGCCAATCAAATAGGATAGGGGAAGGAGCTACTGGCTGGTTACCCGTGAACATCGACATTGCCCCTCTCCCTGGATGCATGAGTTGGAGAGCTGCTCTTGCGCCGTTGGCTTTTATGGCACGGGCAAGGACGGAGAGGCCATCGATGTATTTGTCGGCGGTGAGCTTAAGTTCGGTGGGGATCAGAAACTGCTCAGGATCAGGAGAACAATATTCAACCACTATGAGCGCCACGCCGCCCACTGCCCTCCTGACACAGTAATTTATCAATTGTTGGCTCACAGTACCATCAACGTTCGGAAGCCCGCTTCCCATGGGCGCCATCACAATACGGTTCTTCAGCTCCATGCTGCCAATCTTCGTTTTCTCAAAGAGCTTCCCCACATTTGCTCCTTTTAGTCTGGAGACGCCGCCTCAGCTTGCGATCCAATCTCTTAAGGAATTGCGCTCACGCAGCAGGAAGTCAGCGCTGCACTTCTGTAAGGCTCGTAGTCTGAAATGAAATGCCCGAGGATAAACATGACACTCAATTAAGATATTCAAAAGCCAAATCTGTTGCCCCAGTCGGACCTAACTCACAATCCAGTTCGGCAACGAGATATGCCATTATACCGGAGGGTCTTTGCCCTTTACCGGCCAACGGCCTTTCAATATCACCGTAAGTGTACCAGTTACACGACCCCGGGTGTCTGCTTTAGACATGCCTTTCGATAGGAACGCGCCCGCCACTTCACAAATAATGGCAACAATCTGCCTTTATCCGTGCCAAACCTTCTCGATGCTGACTACCTCTTTGCTACCCACCCGCCCCTTAGCTTTGAGAAGCGGCCATCCCTTCTTCCTCAAATCTGCAGCCACCTCGTCGCACACGCCTTTAGTAACCAGCTCTCTGGTCTCCTCGGGGAGCTTCCTTTGATCCAGACACGGTAGAATGCCCATATGTATTCCCATGGTTGACGCGAATATGCTGTGAAGCATTCTCTTTTCCACAATGACGTTGATCACGGATGGTTTGCCTGAGTTGAAAGATCTCTCCAGGGCAGGACGGATCTGTTGGGGTTTGGTAACGAACTCACCATGAGCCCCCATGTACTCAAACATCTTGTCATACCTTATATCAGGCAACATGCCTGTGGGGTCTATCTGGTTCTTGAAGAACATCCAAATACCGCTCATCCACTCACTATCGTTGTATACCATGTAAACCACAGGAAGTTTGTACCTTGCCGCTGTCTCAATATCCATTCCACCGATGCCCATACCGCCATCACCCATCATAACGAAGACCTGTTTGCCAGGCCTTGCAAGCTGGGCACCTATACCCATGCCAATCCCCTGACCAACCCCGGCATGCTCACCTCCATCGAGCACATGCCCTGGGAACTTTGCCCTGATCTTGTCGGTCAGGAAGTTGCTACCGGTGAAAGAGTCTAGTATGATGGTAGCACTATCGTCAAGGAAATCGACAACCTCCTGACACAGTACAAAGGGGTGCACCGGCACGTCATTCCTGACCTCTTCCACGCTTTCAGCCCTTCCAGCCTCAAATGATTCCCTTATATGGGCCATGTGCTGCAGCCAGGCGGTCCTCTTCGGCGGTTTCTTCATCTTGCTCTTGGCACAGTCTATCATCTGTCGCAGAACCAGTTTAGGACTGCCTATAATCTCCATCTCGCTCGGCATCGGGAACCAGGCCTCGGTCGGTGACTGATCCACAACAATCCATTTAGCCTTACCAGGCCAGACGGGATCCAGGCCGAAATTCTCTATATTGCTCATAAGAACCCCGAGCATTAAGACGACATCAGCTTCTCCCCAGAATCGAAGCCTCCACGCTGTCTTGATAGCCAGGGGATGATCCTCGGGGAACGCACCTCTGGACAACCGTCTGCCGTTTACCGGGATCTGAAGCAGTTCAGCAAATTCCCTTAGTTCGCTAAAGCCTTCCGACCAATAGAGACCATCGCCCGCTACTATGGCGGGCCTCTCTGACTTAAGCAGAAGGTCAACAGCCTTTTCGATCGCATCTGGATCGCCTGCTGCCGGAATCGGCATTGGCTTCTCCTGGAGCGACACATCTCCATCGTAGCTTCCGGCTGGCATCATCAGCGTAATCGGATCCATAGCCAGACAAACTGGCCCCGGGGGAGGCGTCATGCAATCCCTGAGCGCCTTTCTGAGATAGAGCGGTATTTCGCTACCGTCGATGATATTCTTACCCCATTTTGAAATAGTCTTTGTCCATTCAATCCCATAACCCTCCTGGAGGGGGTGCTTTGCCTCGTGGATTCTGGGATGTTGTCCAAAAAGGCAAACGAGGGGGCTCCTTGATATATAAGCCTGGCTTATGCCCCCGATCATGTTCGCCACTCCACACCCGGCGGTGCCGTAGGCTATCCCTGGTTGGTGCATGCATTTTGCATAGGCGTCAGCGGCATACACCCCCGATTGCTCATGGCGCATGTGGAGCCGCTTTATGCCAAACTCATGGAACCCTGTTTCAAGAGGCCATATATGCCCGCCATGGACGCCAAAAGCATGCTTGATCCCATGCTCCTTCAAAATCCTCCCGATTACTCTTCCGCCGTGCATACCGTACTCATAGCCCTCCGGAGCCATGCTTTCAGGAGCTGTGCTCACCTTTTTGCTTCGTCTAGGCATTTCTCACCTCACATTTTTAATTTGAAATTATATAATGGACACTACAGAAAACGATAAATATTTTTGAGGCATTGTTCTATTACTTGTTTACTAGGATAGTATCCACATAAGTCTAGGAAGAATTTGCTTCTTGAGCCATCTTGCATATCATACACGATATCATACATGATGTACAGGCTCATTATAGCACTTTTGTCAACAAATCTGCACCATGCGCACTCTTTGCATAATACTTAGGTAGTATGAAGATACAAAGAAGCAGCAGATACCTCCTCGATATCTCGTCATGTTGCTAGCACCCAGGTATTCGTTGCCTTATTTTCTCTACTAATTGGGAGCATTCTCTAATATATCTTACTTAGTCTTTTGTGAGGACCATTATGATTTTCTGCTGAAATTGGCAATTATGGTTTAAAGCGCTGGACTTGAAACCCAAAATTATTGACGAAAGTGCTATAATGCAGTCGCATATCACATATGATATCGAATATGATACTGCGCTGGCACATGCTCCACAGCAAATAAGGAGAAGAGGCACGAGGGTAAAGGGGGAAACAATTTAGAAGAGAGACCAGGACGGTATCATGGAAAGATATTTGAAATCCACTGACATTATCGACTGCGCTGCAGAATCCATAAAAGCAAAGGCAAAAGCGCTAACAGTTGGGCTGAAAACTGACAGAGATAAGGCTATTGCCTTATTTTATTTTGTCAGGGATAACATAAGGTTCGACGCTTTCGCGCCTGGCCATCTCAAGGAGCATTACAAAGCAAGTGAAATCCTGGCGAGGGGAAACGGCTATTGCCAGCATAAGGCGATTCTCTTGGTGGCATTGGCCCGGGCTGTGGGAATCCCTGCACGACTGGGATATTTGGACATTCGAGACCACAGTATCCCAAAGAAGATACGGGAGTTGATGGGAGGAAACAACCTTGTATACCATCACGGCTATGCTCAGCTATACATAGCCGGGAAGTGGCTGCATGTAAGTCCAACATTTGATTTGGAGACGTGCCGCAGATACAGATTCATTCCTGTGGAATTCGATGGTTTAAATGATGCCAGAGATCCCAGCTACGACCAAAACGGGAAACCTCATATCGAACAGCTTCGAGACCGCGGAGACTATGAGGATTTTCCATGGGACGAGATCTGCAGCGCACGTCTTGAGCTTGCCGCTCAAAGCGGCAAAGACTTGTCTGAGCTGATGGCCAATTGGTGGAAGAATAAACCAGCCTGATAAGTGCCTGGGCACAGTTTACCCAGCTTTATTGTATAAGGGTAAAAGCGAGGTGTTAGATGTGTTGCTAGACTCTCGCTCAATCTCGACTAGGTGACCCAAAACCAGGATCTTATCACCCTCAGGATTTTGGTAAAGCTGTTCCAAAGTTTTGGTACACTAAATCTGCAAAGGAGGGGCAATGAGTTTTGATATAAAATTAGAGGACAAAGTTGCTATCATTGCCGGGGGTGGCAGGGGTATTGGGCGTAGTTCATCTTTAATACTGGCTGATGCCGGCGCAGATGTCGTAGTTGTCGACATGGAAAAGGATCGCGCGAAGGCTGTCGTTAACGAGATAAAGGCCATGGGGAAAAGGGCAATACCAGTTGTTGCAGACGTCAGGGAAAGCCAGCAGGTAGATAGAATAGTGAAGACAGCAGTAGACAAATTTGGACAAATAGATATTCTGGTTAATATCATTGGTCTTGCCAGTTGGGCTCCGGCAATAGAGATGAGTGAGGAAGTTTGGGATGCCGACCTTACCTTAAATCTCAAATATGTCTGGCTTTGCTCCCGAGCGGTTGCCAAGGTTATGGTCGAACAGAATAGGAAAGGCAGCATCGTGAACATCGGTTCAATAAGCGGCATGACGGCCGCGCCATCTCACGCCGCGTATGGGGCAGCCAAAGCTGGCATGGTGGGCCTGACCCGCTCCCTGGCAGTGGAATGGGCCCGATATTATATCAGAGTCAACACTGTTGCCCCGGGCAGTATGAAAACGCCTCGCATAATTGAGATGCTAAGCGGGGCTCCGGAGATTGATGAAGCGCAGAGGAAAAGGATTCCTCTGGCGCGGTGGGGGACAACCGAAGACATAGCTAAGGCAGTGCTTTTCTTCGCTTCAGACCTTTCAGACTATGTAACCGGGCAAGTGCTCACTGTAGATGGTGGTTTCCTTTTCACTCAACTGGCCATGCTAGGTTAAGAATTAGCCCGTAATGGCTTCAAATCATGATGAAAGGAGAAAAATGCCAAAGAAGAACTTCCGGTGGAGGCCGCCGAAATACACGGTCGATGAGAATGGAAAAGTGACCGGGTATGTAAACAAGGAACTTAACAATTGGGGGAAGTGGGGGGCTGACGACGAGAGGGGTGCAACAAATTATATTACCCCGCAGATTATCGCAAAGGCAGCAAAGCTGGCGAAGAAGGGGGAAGTAATCTCCCTGATGACCGGCCTTGATAGATCGGCTCCGCTCTTACGTGGCGCTTTCGATCATTCCTTCACAATGACTGCTTCTGATACTGTGCTAAGGAGCCCTATATTGCCTCCAGGATTACAGGTGAATGACGACCAGATAGTGACCCCCACCCATTTCACCACCCACTGGGATGCACTTGCGCATTTTGCGTGGGAAGATGTTCATTACAATGGATTCTGGGCGGGCGCTCTGGCATCGATAGTTGGCGTCGAGCATCTAGGCATTCAACAACTGGCCGGTACCCTCGTAGGCCGTGGTGTTTTGTTGGATATTCCAAAGTATAAGCGTGTGGAAAGACTGGAACCGGGATATGCTATTACCCCCAAAGACTTGGATGGAGCAGCGGCTAAGGAGGGCGTAGAGGTACGCTCTGGAGATATCCTCTTGGTGAGAACAGGTCACCTGGGTTGGTGGTATAGCCTCATTTGGGACAAGTCAGAATTCTGGAAACGCGGCGAGCCCGGTATGAGTGAAACCTCCGTGCCTTGGCTGCATAAAAAAGAGGTCGCTGCGATCGCTCTCGACAACATAGCTGCTGAGGTTTCCCCGCATGAACACCCGGAAGGACGCATGTTTCCTTTTCATATCGAAGCTCTTCGTAACCTGGGCATAATCATCGGCGAGCTGTGGTCGCTTGACGACCTTGCTGCTGACTGTGCTAAGGACAAAATCTATGAGTTCTTCCTCGTAGCTCCCCCATTGAAGATTACAAACGGTGTAGGAAGCCCTGTCAATCCCATGGCGATCAAATGAGGAGGAAAAGAATAGATGGCGCAAAAGAAAGAACTTGATGGGAAGACCGCTATAGTGACTGGAGGTTCCTCAGGTATTGGACGAGCCGTCGTACTAAAGCTGGCGGGTGAAGGAGCGAAGGTTACCATTGCTGACATAGACCTCAACTCGGCGAAGAAGGTTGTCGCCGAGGTCAAGAGACTTGGAGGTAACTGCATCGCTGTCAAAACCGATGTTTCGAAATCTCAAGATGTCGGCCATATGGTTGAGGAAACGATACGTGAGTTTGGCACGATTGATATCTTGGTGAATGATGCTGGTGTAGGCGCGGGTGCGATGGTACAGGATTTGACAGAGGAGGACTGGGACAAGGTGATTGGCATCAATCTGAAAGGCACCTTTCTCTGCTGCAAAGCCGTAATTAAACACATGATCGGGAAGAAGAGCGGCAGGATAGTCAACTTTGCATCAGGACAGTGGTTTCGTCCTTCCCCTATGTCAGCCCCATATGCTGCATCGAAGGGTGGTATAGTATCATTCAGCAAGTCTCTGGCTCTGGAGGTAGCGGGCAATGGGATCAACGTCAATGTAGTTGTCCCCGGCTTTACCGATACACCGATGACCAGGCGCATTTTCGGTGAAGGTGACGCACTTGAACAGGGGGCGATAAGCCTGGGTCTCGTACCGCCGCGGGGGCAGCTTGCCAAACCTGAAGATATCGCAGATGTTGTTCTGTTCTTAGTGAAGCCCGCCAGTCGTCATGTCGTCGGGCAAACACTGCACGTAAACGGTGGCTCGCTGATGTGGTAGGTGAGATAGCCTTAAATTTGGGCCCCAAGGGGGTGTGAAAAACAGCGCGGGTTGAAGATAAGCCAAGATAGTGCAGAAAGCTATCTCGGCAAAGCGGTGGCCGAAAAAGGTAGTTAATAAAAGGCCTCTGGTTAACCTATTTGTAGATATAAAAAAGAGGGCTCTGCCTCGTCTTGATTAGTTGGAAAGGTAGAACATCATAGATAACGACTTCTTCGCTGGTATTACCCACAAGTTCGTTGAGGTAGCGGGGACTCACTTTAAGTTCCCAATTCGTTACTTTGACTACTCAATGATAGTCGGCGGCTTTCCGGTTCCCACTTCCGGAATAAAAAGGATGCTACCTTCAAGCAAGTTGAAACCTGTCAAGCTTATGCCCGGAAAGGGGGCAATAGCCCTGGTAGCTAAGGAGTACGGCCGCATCGACGGCTTGGCACCTTATAATGAGTTCACAATTATGGTGTCTGTCACGTACGATATGGTCAACGGCGCCCCCGGGCTGCACGGCTATTATGTCCTGCATCAGTATGTAACCACAGAAGAAGCACGTCAGATCGGCATCGAGGTCTATGGCTATCCAACGGTGCTCGCAGATATTACCTTTGAGGACGAAGGCGAAGTTCGCCGATGCCGCGTTTTAGCCGGGGGAAAAGACATTATAACTCTACAAGTAAAAAAATTAGCGACTGATCCGTTGCCCTGGGACATGGACTTCTACAGTGTCAAGGGCAAAGAGCTTCTAAGATCACATATCCAGGGGAGCGGGCAACAAGGTATCAGCGGCAACAAAGGAGAAGCTTTGTTTACTCTGGGCAATCATCTGGCTGCTGAAAAACTGCAAGCTTTAAAGATAGATAAATTGTCAGTTCTTCACAGATATGCACCACACTGGCAGAGTATAGTTCACCCGCCGGGCGAGCATCTTCCGTTGTAACGCGGGCTATTTATTACAATAAAGGACACGTTAATTATAAAAGTAATGATGAAACGATATGGAGAAAAGGCCGCGTGTCGAACGCGCGTCTTGGGTTGGTTCTTCTTCATATCTCCTCCCTCTAAGGTAGTGACAACGGAAGAAGCCTTGCAATCGAGCGGGAAGGGAAAGAACAGATGACACAAGAAAGGGAGCTTGACGGGAAGGTTGCTATAGTAACTGGAGGAGCTTCGGGTATCGGCCGGGCCATCGTTCTCAAGCTGGCAGGCGAAGGAGCGAGTGTTACGATTGCCGACATAGACCTCAACTCAGCTAAGAAGGTTGCTGCCGAGGTGAAGGGGCTGGGAGGAACTTCAATTGCGGTCAAAACCGATGTGTCGAAATCGCAGGATGTTAGCCATATGGTTGAGCAAACCCTGAGTCGCTTTGGCACAATTGATATCTTGGTGAATGACGCAGCGGTGGGCGAGGGCGCGTTGGTGCAGGATCTGACAGAGGAGCTTTGGGATAAGGTTATTGGTATTAATCTCAAAGGTACGTTTCTCTGCTGCAGAGCTGTAATTAAACACATGATCGAGAAGAAAAGTGGCCGGATAGTCAACTTTGCATCGGGTCAATGGTTGCGTCCAGTCTTTATGTCCGCAGCGTATGCGGCATCAAAGGGTGGTATAGTATCGTTCAGTAAGTCGCTGGCTCTGGAGGTAGCGGGTAATGGGATCAACGTCAATGTGATTGTCCCTGGCTTCACGGACACACCGATGACAAGACGCGTTTTCCCTACGGAAGAGGAATTTCAAGCTTTCGGTATGAACCCAGCTTTTGCCCCGCCGCGTGGACAGATTGCACAGCCTGATGATATTGCAGATGCTGTTTTATTTCTGGTTGAGAGTGGTAGTCGCCATATTGTAGGTCAAACACTGCACGTGAACGGCGGATCGACAATGTGGTGATTTACCTTGCTAAAAATGTATATGTAAAGGAGGCAAGTATGGATCAAGCCCTGTCGGATGTGAAGGTGTTAGATCTAACTCATCATCTTGCTGGCCCTTACTGCACCAAGCTTTTGGCTGACTACGGGGCCGATGTAATGAAGATAGAAAAGCCATATGAAGGAGACATAGCCAGAAGAATGGGGCCATTTTTCAAAGATGAGCCCCACCCCGAAAAGAGCGGGCTCTTCATTTACCTGAACATGAATAAGAGAGGCATTACGCTGAATCTCAAGACTGAAACTGGCAAGAAGATCTTCAAAGATTTAGCTAAAGATGTAGACATTATTGTAGAGAATTTCAGCCCCCGCGTGATGCCGAGCCTGGGGCTCGACTATGAGACATTGGAGAAGGTGAATCCCAAAATAGTTATGGTTTCCATCTCTAACTTTGGTCAGACCGGTCCGTACCGCGACTTTAAGGCTTCTGAAATTATTGAGTACGGCATGGGCGGAGAGATGTGCTCTACAGGCTGGCCAAGCCGCTATCCGCTCAAATTGGGCGGTACCATCATTCTGTTTTCAGCAAGCCTGGTAGCTGCAACAGCGACTATGGGAGCTTTCTACGCTAGCCGGTATCAAGGTATAGGTCAGCATGTGGACGTTTCCATAATGGAAACTCAGTTGGGTTCTGTTGACCGCAGGGCGCCCTCACTCATCGCCTACCAGTACTGTGGAGATATAAATCTGCGTACCGATCCCTCCAGCTACGGCCTCGAGCTCGTGCCCCCATTCAATCCGTGTGCTGACGGTTATTTCAGTTGCACGGTCGGCTATGTCTTCTGGGATCGATTTGTCAAAATGCTTGGAATAGAGGAACTCAAAGACCCTAAGTTTTGCCCTCCTTGCACAGACCAATGCATAAAAGAGGAGTTTGACAGAATATGGATCCCGTGGTGCATGGAGCACAAGAAACGGGAAATTGCGCGTATTTTCCAAAAGGAAGGGATTCTGTGCACCCCGATCAACGATGCTAGTGATCTGTTGGTTGAGCCCAATCTACAAGAAAGAGGGTATTTTGTGGAGGTCGAACACCCAATGACTGGAAAGCTCAAGTACCCTGGAGCACCATTCAAGATGTCTGAGACTCCATGGAAGGTGAGAAGGCCCGCTCCACTCCTGGGCGAGCATAATGAGGAGATCTATGGAGAGCTAGGATATACCAAGGAAGATTTGATAAAGCTAAGAGAGTGGGGCATCATTTAATCTGCCCCTTTTAAGAGAGGAGGAGTTTTTTATGCTACCGTTAACTGGCGTCAGAGTTATTGATTTTGGACTGATGTTGGCTGTACCTGGCGGTGCAATGCTCTTGGGAGACATGGGTGCTGAGGTAATAAAAGTAGAGACAATTCAAAGGTTTCTGACCTGGAACCGGGGTTGGATGGCACACCCCTCCAAGGAAATGGTTCAGAACTTCCTCCCCTATATCGGCGGCTTCCCGAATAGGGAGCCGGGAGAGAGGCCGTGGAATCGTTATCCCATCTTTCAAAGCCACTCCAAAAACAAGCTCAGTATGACTGTCGATGTGACCAAGCCCGAAGGACTGGACATTTTTAAGAGGCTGGTCAAGATAAGCGATGTTGTCGTCGAGAATAACTCTCGAGACTCTATGCTCAAACTCGGGATAACCTACGATATGCTCAAAGAAGTTAAGGAAGATATCATATATCTTAGAGGATCTGCCTTCGGTGATACTGGCCCTTATAGAGACCGACGTGCCATGGCAATGCAGGTTGAGGCATTAGCAGGCCATGACAACTTGCGCGGATATCCGGACATAGACCCGTCGGGCAACACTCCGGTGGTTCCCTGCGATGCTGCTCAAGCTTGGCAGACTGCTTTCGCCGTCATCGTGGCCCTGCACTACCGCAAACAAACTGGGAAAGGCCAGTTCATTGACTTGTCCATGCTGGAGAATTTCGTGAACCTGATGCCCCAGGCTGTTATGGACTACACTATGAATGAGCGAATCCAGAGGACGATGGGCAATCGAGATTCATCTGCGATACAGGGCTGCTATAGATGCAAGGGTGAGGACCGCTGGGTTAACATTACCATCGCCTCCGAAGAAGAGTGGCAGGCTTTCTGCCGCATGATGGGCAATCCAGCGTGGACGCAGGATGAAAAGTTTTCCACTCCTTCGAATCGCTATCGCAACCATGACGAACTCGATAAGCACATCGAGGACTGGACCAGCCAGCACGACAACTATGCAGTAATGCACATGCTGCAGGATCAGGGTGTTGCCGCAGGGCCGGTGCTGAATTCAAAGGACGCCTTCAATGATGCTCACATACGCGAGAGAGATTTCTTTGAACGAATTACCCACAAAGATTGCGGAACCTATCTTCATCCAGGTGTAATGTTTAAGATGTCCAAGACAAAGCTAAGCGTCCGAAGGGGGCCCGTCCGCCTAGGCGAGGACAATGAATATGTCTACAGGGAACTGTTGGGCTTCTCCAAAGAAGAATACGAAAAGCTAAAAAAAGAGGGGCATATTGGCATGGACTATGCTCCCCACGTTGCCTGATGGTTTTAGGCGACCAAATCTATAACTAAATTCACAACTATTAGAATGAGTTGATGCTGATTCACATGGGATGTCTCAATAATGCATTAGGTTGGAGTTGCCCAATGGCGCCTGTCCGAAGTGAATACTACGGCAACTGCAGAATGCGCACTTGGGCCTGCCCGGACTCGATCTCAAGGATGCCTACTGTACCTGGACCGGGTCTATAGTTAAGAAGAGTTGGACTTCCAGGGCTAACCAGCAGGATATCATCGCAACGTTGAACGACAATCCGGTGCTCGTGGCCAAAAACAATTATATCGGGTTGTTCGTGAGAGTTAGGGGGAAGTGTCTTCTGCTTGCTGAAGGTAATCGGATCATCGTAGCGCTCAATACTCCCGCCTCGCCATGGCGGGCGTAGACGGGAAGGTCTTTCATGAACCAGTAGAAGTCTGAATCCGTGAAGGCTCAAGAGATGTGAGTGGTGCACGCGCTTGTCTAGTAACGTATCCCCGTCATCATCGTCACCACTGGCAGCGATTACTGGGGCAATACACTGCAATTCATCCAGTACCGACGAAGTATAAATATCACCTGCGTGCAGGATGAGGTCAACGCCATAGAGGGCCTGTGTAATTCCAATAGGAAGCTTTTTGCCAGTAAGGATGTGTGTATCTGACAACAGTCCAATGCGCATCTCGCTAATATCTTAAATGATACGACTTCTCCTGTCAAAACGGTGTCCTCGTCCATATGATTAGTGACACCTGACCTCCTCTCCGTGGTTTTTGTTCCATTGTTCCAGTAATTTCAAGGGTGTCAGGTATCCCAGTGCCTGATGAGGTCTCACCGTATTATATATCCTCTCCCAATTTAGCAGCTCGCCCTTTAGCTCAGGAAGATCGAATGAGCTTTCTGTCACCTCATAGAATTCCTCAGCATGGGTCTTGTGAGCCCGTTCCACATGCCCATTTAACTTGGGTGATCTGGGTGGCAAAACGAAGAGCTTGATATTTCGCCTTTGACACTCCTCCTCAAAGACTGCTTCGAACTCCGAGCC
>Ga0209777_10001832_pt1 | contig 29340 bp, 28 predicted proteins | sample FrelakmetHBP12HB_FD_187147 | JGI IMG/M metagenome (GOLD analysis project Ga0209777, IMG submission 187147) | Freshwater lake sediment microbial communities from the University of Notre Dame, USA, for methane emissions studies -HBP12 HB (SPAdes)... | ecosystem: Environmental > Aquatic >...
AAAGCTCTCTCCTTTTCCGCTCGTACTGATCTGACGTACGCGCTGCAGAGCAGGGAGATAAAGCCATTGCTTGTCCTGTTTGTTTTCATCTGTCCAGACAAGAAAACTGGTTCCCTTGACATCGGCAGGTGAATTAAAAAAAAGGATTGATTTTGATTTTTTCTCTCCCTCTCTCTTCGTAAAGACACTCAGACTTCTCTCTCGTTTCTCCCCTTTTTTATTAACCAATGTCATCGTCATTTCAACTTTGCTGTCTTTGGCTTGATCAAGCAGGTCTTCTGATTTTTTTACAATGTCATAAGCACTCAACCCGGCTAACGCCGAAACAGGTAAGGTAAAAATACAGCAGACCACCATAATAACCAGCACATTCCAGATAAAAGAGCATTTCATGATAAACCTCCTGAATTTTTTTATTCTATACATCTGCAGATGCATTAATTTTCTGTATGAATATAGCTCAGCGTATTCCTGAGATCGAACTCTGTTGTAACCATTTTGAGAAAATAGCGACCTGCACCGGACGTTGCTTTGGCATCGCTCAGGCTCAAACCGTAATTCTCCATATTGATTGAAAACATCAGATCAGCGCCAGCATAGGAGACCAGCTTTTTTCCCAAGGCCTCTACGAGAGATTCGACAAAATTTGAGTGATCGAGCAATCCTATACCCTGATCATCTTTCATAACGTGGCATCGAGAAGAACCGGGTACGAGCGATATATGAACATCAAGGCTAGATTTCTCCGATGTCTGGCCTGTTGCAGGGTCAGTAACCGTCTCGATATGGCTACTGATGGCAAGACTGAATGTCATATCAAGGGACATCATCCACATGGGGACGCCATTTTCAATATACTCTATTCTCAAGTCGTCCAGAATAAGCATTGGAGTGCTTGTTCTGAAGTCGAATGCAATACCTTCGGGGTTGAAGGTAACCCTTATTTTCTGGTCCTTGTCTGACACACGAATACCAAGGGCAGACAAAATCGTGGAAATCGGAAAATTTGCAACGTCAAAGGTGATATATCCTTTGAGCAGTTTTTTTGTGATCTGAGTCAGGTTATCCATGGAAAGATTTACTCCTACGCACTTTGCCAACACTTCAGAAGCATCCGTCTCAAATAGCTGCTGGACATCCGTCGACGTCAGATTCAATCTCGGGTGAGTAATATCATTATTTGAATAAAGCGTTACCCCGGACGGAAATGCTGAAGTATTCTCCGCCATGAAGACACCGACATCCATAGCCATAAAATCATCCGATGTTGCATTCGGCAAACCATGTATGTCCAGATAGGTTGTTTTAGTGCTTAGATTCAGGCCTGCCATATCACCGACTATATCAAAAGCCAGAGTGCCGAATTTTTCCGATAGTGACATGGATACCGTCCCTAAATTCATGACCGGTATACCGAAAAGAAAATTAAATATCAGTAGGGGACTGACAAAAGCTGTGGTGTTGTCTGCAATTCCGTCATCCATTGCAAAATCCGTGTTAATATTCAATAAACTTTCACTTAGTTCTGTGTAAATTACCGCATTCTGCGGTGATGATCTTGATGATTGCCGGGATGGGGTCATCTTGTTTATTGTGTAGCCTTCAAGATTCATACCTTGTGCCGTCGCCAGTATATTCTTCCCAACGAAGATATCCATCCCATCACGAATCAGTTGATTGTCTTGAGCACCAGCGCATGTCCTTAAAATAAATTTTTCTTTTGATGCATAACTATTCGGATAAATGACTTGTACCAGGATGGGTACAAGCAACTGATCAGAACCGATCCAATAATCGCAGATATAAAGTCCGTTTTCCAGCTTTGCCTCCACCTGGTACCCCAACCCATCACTCAAAAAAACTCTGCCATCAGCGTAGGTACCCCCTTCTACCTTTACCCCAAGTTTCGTCATGACATTTTGTGCAACAACGGAACCGTTGAAAATTTGTAAATATCCGCTGCCGGTATCCTGATAAAGGGTTATCGTTGCAGCTTCATCATATTTCACTGCGTCGACAGGCGCACCGGGGTCATATATTGTGGGTTCCTGCGGAGGAGCTCCGCTGGCACAACCGATTATAGCGGTAAGAAATAATGCTAAATTTAAAAGAAAATATACGGTGCTGGTTTTTTTTTGAAAAAATTCAATGGTTGGATGATTATATAATACAAACAAGACGTAGTATGCCTCCAATCAGAAATAAAAATCAGCCTATGATACCAGTATGGAAAATTTCCAAATAGTGGTAAGTAGCACGATCCACTTTCCAATATTTGGATAATAAATATTTATTATGCTGTCAAGGAATATATTTCAGTTATCTGAATGAATTAGTTAAAATAATAGAGGTAGCTAATCATAAATTGTGATATGAAATATACAAGTTGTTTACGTGAAGAGGTGAAAACCAATTGTGAAAAAAGATGCTGAAAATCTTATGCGGATGAAAAAGCTATCCGAAGAAACCGGCGTTCCTAAGGGCACAATTAAATTCTATATTAAGGAGGGATTGATCCCCCGCCCCATCAAAACACAGCATAATATGGCCTACTATGATGAAAAACATCTCAATGCCATCCGGCTGATCAAAGAACTACAAAGCAAGCGTTTTTTGCCGTTATCGGTCATCAGGCAGATTATGGGCGACAGGGAGGATCTGACCATAGAGGAGCTGAAAACCGTCTTCCAGATGGATGGAAAGCTATTTAAACATCTGAAGGAACAACCTAGAATAAAGCCCGTCGTGGTAAAAAAACTTTGTGAGTGGACTGGCGTCCCTTTAAAGGAAATCAAAGAACTGGAGAAATATCGGATTTTACACCCCTTTAAAAAGAGGAATAGGATATTTTATGATGAGGATGATATCCGGATTGTAGAGCTCTGGGCTAAAACTCGTGCGGCAGGCTTTACGAAGGATCTCGGTTTTGATACAGGGGTCTTCAAGATATTCAAGGACATTTTTGATGGGCTCGTAGAAGAGGAGGCAAGAATTGTATTGCGCCGTATCGCCGGGAAGATTCCCCCTGATAAGGCGGTAAAGATGGTTGAAGATGGCCTGCATCTAGTTAATACTTTTATGGAAGTGCTTCTGAGAAAAACGGTTCTTGAGTTCGCCGGGAAGTATGCCCGACAGTTTAAGGAAAGCGCCAAATAACCCAAATGGCATGATATGCTTTGCCGTGGATATTTTCGCTATTATTCGATAACGATTGCCAATATATAGCTTGCATTTTTAGAGAAATAGTAAGTCGCTCGATTACAGTCAACTATCATGAATTCACCTGCGGACAAAAAGTTGTTCGTTGTGTCAGCATAGCATAGATGACATGAATCAACTTATGAGCAGTGGCTAAAACAGCCATCTTGTAAAGCAGTCCCTCCTTTCTTCGTTTGAGATAATAAGTATTAAAAATATCGGTGTATTGGATCACGCTGGTTGTCATCATCCAGATGATCCTCCTCAGATGACGGTTACCCCGTTTCGTTATCCTGCCTTTGCCTTCATGTTTGCCGGACTGGTAAACAGCCGGATCCAATCCCGCCATGGCAATGATTTTGCCGGAACGTTCAAACTGATTGATGTCGCCACCCATCTCAACAAGAAAAGTGGCGGCAGTTTTGTCCCCGATGCCTTTTATGGAAGTCATAATGGTTATATCTTCTTCCATCAGTTTCCGGCTCATTTCAATCAGCATGTTCGTAGTCTCCTGAAGGGCATCTTCAAGGTGAAGGAGCAGCGCTATCTTCTGTTTAATAATCATTTCTTTGGCGGGACTGTTGGTGCCTACCGAAAAACGGGCTGCCTTGATTAGCGTTTTGGCAAACGCCTCTCTTTTATGACCATAGGAAGAGCTGGTCTGGCAAAACTGGACAGGTGCATAAGTGAGGAAGTTGCTCTAATATTGATAAGAACTTCCTTTTTACGAAGTGAAGTATAGAAGGCGTGGCCTTGTGTGTCAAGGGAATTTTGGCCACAAGATGTAGGGTGTGCTGCCGATGACCGGATTGGACGTCTGTTCTGTTGGGACGACTGTTCATGTTTTTGGCTGTTTCATCTTCGCCCAATGTGATTTTTTGCGGATTTCAGGCAGACCTTTCCAGCACGCCTTTTTTCATGATGCGTTATGACAGGATATATTCATCCCAAGAATATTCTGGGTCGGCGTAGCAGTCAGCATGTGGATGTGGCGGATGAGCGTGCTGATCAGAAGGTGCAGGTTCAAGTGTGATGGGGTCATAGATTTTCGGCGGCGGCCTTGAACGCACCAGCCAGCGCCCCAAATGTGTAAGGATGTCGCAGATGACTTGTGCATCTTCGATGAAGCTGATGATCCGCATGGTTCCCTTGCATTTTGGACAGATTAGCGGATCGACTTTGTATATCTTTTGCATCAGTCTTGCCCAGCTTTTCCTGAAGCCCTTTAAATCTACCTGTGGTTCGAGAATACAAGGGACAGCATCATCGTTGCCTTCCTTCTGCCGTTTTCCCCGTGATACATTGCTGTAATATCCATAGTACCTGACCATCTGCTCGCCCCTGTTGGGGATATGCGAACACATGGCCGCCAGCCATTCCAAAGCCGGGAAGTTCTTACTTGCCCTGCCATCTTTTGCTGTATAGATGACCTTACCTTCCTGATCCAGATAATGCATCCGTTCCTGAGAAAATGACGCCCGGATGATGTAACGCGCCAGATTTTCCATTGCCGTTTCATCTTTCGGTGAAATCCGGTTTCCGCAGAAGATGTGGAAGCCGGAATGTTTCCACGCAGAGAGCATCCGAATCATTTCTTCAGTGATCTTGCCTTTTTTCAGGAGCATCTTGAATACTTTGTGCCGGAAGATGGTCTCCAGCTTTTTCAGTTCCAAGGGCGGGGCAACGCGGAACATGCCCTTTTTGCCGTAGAAACAGCCGTCGGTCAGGAGGATGTGGCAGTGGGGGTTGAATCCGAGGAAGTCGCCAAAGGTCTGGACGGCAATGACGGCGCCAGGGATGTGTTCCTTTTCCGGCACTGCCTGTTGGATAAAAACCTTAAGGGATTCCCACGCGCAACGGCTCAAATCGGCAAGAAGCTTTCGATCATACAAGAAGTAACGGCGGAGTATCTTCGGGATGCTGAAAATAAAATGACGGTGAGGCACCTTTTTGAGGACATCCATGCAGAGCCATTCCCCGAATTCGACCACGCGCTTCTGATGGCATGATGGGCAGAAATGCCGCCTTTTACAGGAGAATGCAAGGAGGTATTCGTGGCCGCAGTCTTTGCATTTTACTCGGGCAAAGCCGTTCTGCAGATCGCCGCAATCGAGATAGCGGTAAATCACCTGCTGAAGATAAGGCCGCCAGAATCCATACTGTCGTGAGAAACATTCATCATAATCCCGACAAAAGTTTCGAAATAATCCTCTACGCAGTGGTAGTAATCCGAATCTTGCGGGCGGTGTGGCCGGTAAACGGCGGCGGGCAGTGGCATGTCTTCCTCGCTTGACAGGATGGATAAGTCCATACCGAAGCGATAATTCATAGTAGGACGAACGTCCTATTGTCAAGGGGGGATTTAGGGGAATCCTAATTTCAATCTTGTTTTACCTTCCAATATCTGGTAGTTCACAATGCAGGATTATACGAATGAAAGAAATTCTTACGGTTTCACAACTCAATAATAATATTAAATTCCTTCTTGAGGAAACATTTGATTTTCTTTGGGTGGAAGGCGAAGTTTCCAATCTGCGGCGGCCGCAATCCGGGCATATTTACTTCACGCTGAAGGATGATAAAAGCCAGATAAACGCGGTCTTTTTTCGCCAATTCGGTGCGTATAAACAGCGGACTAATTTTGAATTGGAAGAAGGCTTAAGTGTTTTGTGCCGGGCACGCCTGAACGTGTATTTGCCGCGCGGGGAATATCAACTTGTCATCGAATCAGTGGAACCTCTTGGTGTCGGCGCTTTGCAGAAGGCGTTTGAACAGCTGAAAGCCAAACTTTTGGCGGAGGGATTATTTGATGAACGCTATAAAAAAAGCATTCCCTTTTTGCCTAAGAAAATCGGTGTAGTGACTTCTCCCTCCGGCGCGGTGATTAAAGATATTTTAAATATAACCAAACGGCGTTTCCCGATGGCGGATATATTAATTACTCCGGTGCGGGTACAGGGTGACGATGCAGCCGCCGAAATAATTCAAGCTCTGCGCAATTTGCAATCTTATGGCGGTGTTGATGTAATCGTTATTGCCCGCGGCGGCGGCTCTCTGGAAGATATCGCTCCTTTTAATGATGAAGCTTTGGCGCGGGAGATTTTCCATTCGTCGATACCCATAGTGTCTGCGGTCGGCCATGAAACTGATTTTACCATTTGTGATTTTGTGGCTGATTTACGTGCGTCCACGCCCTCTGCCGCAGCGGAATTGATTGTGCCGGAATGGATGGAGTTGACAGCGAAAATTAATATTCTTAAACAGAGGCTGATAGACGGTTATTGCCGCCACCTGAAAAACAGGAGGGATAGGATTGCCGGGTTGCGGGAAAGGCTCAAAGATCCGCGCCGGTTTCTGATTAATTTACAAATTCATCTGGATGATCTCAGAGAAAGGCTCAAAGCGGCGCTACATAATAAAAAACAAAATCTGTATAATGATCTCCGGCAACTGGAGTTGCGTCTCCGGCACCAAAGCCCGGCAAAGCAAATCAATGAAAAAAAGATTTTATTAAAAAATATTCAAAAAGATATATTCAACATTTTTTCATATCAGGTAACAGCGCTCAGAGAGCGGCTCCAGAAGAACTCGGCTATTTTGGAATCTTTAAGTCCTCTTGGCGTTTTGCAAAGGGGATACAGCATTACTCGCAGTGTTACCAGCGGCATGATTGTCCGGCAGGCGGATGCCCTGAATGTAGGGGAGGATGTTAATATCCAATTGGCAAGAGGTAATTTTAACGCTAAAATAGAAAAAATATCTGAGGGGTAATTATGGCAAAAGAAAAATTTGAAGATGCTTTGGAAAAACTCGAAGATATCGTGAGGAAAATGGAAGCCGGTGATATACCGCTGGATGAGGCCTTGAAATCCTTTGAAGAAGGGATAAAAATTATTCGCTTTTGTTCGGCCAAATTAGAGGAAACCCAACGCCGCGTCGAGATGCTTCTGGGGAAGGAAGATTCCTTGCAAGTAAAGCGTTTTCAGGGGGAAGACAGTGCTTGAAAATGAAGTGTTCTTAAAAGCGTATCTACAGGATAGGCAAAAGATTGTGGAAGAAGCGCTGCAACATTATCTTCCGGGGGAAGACAATATTCCGGCTGATATATATAAAGCTGTCCGCTATAGTGTTTTTAACGGAGGAAAGCGGATTCGGCCGATTCTTTGTCTGGCGGCGGCGGATGCAGTTGGCGGAGATCTGGGGCCGGCCATACCGGTTGCCTGTGCTCTGGAATTAATTCACTCGTACTCTCTTATTCATGACGACTTACCCTCAATGGATAACGATGATTTCCGGCGCGGCAAGCCTACCTGTCACAAAGTTTTCGGAGAGAATATAGCAATTCTTACTGGTGACGCGCTGCTTACGGAGGCGTTTGTTCTTTTATCTCACGTGGAAAAAGTGAGGCTGTCTGCTGAAAGGCGTTTGGCGGTTATTCAGGAAATTGCCCAGGCTGCCGGAATTTACGGCATGGTTGGTGGCCAGGCTCTTGATGTACTTTCGGGAAAATCCGTGTCCGACGAAAACACACTCTATGAAATTAACCGGCGCAAAACGGGAGCGTTGATTGTTGCCGCGGTAAAATCGGGTGCTATTATTTTCAATACCCGTAAAAATAAGATTCAAGCGCTGGCTGAATACGGAATAAATGTGGGTCTGGCATTTCAGATAGCGGATGACATCCTTAATGTGGAAGGAGACCGTGAGTTAATGGGCAAAGAAACCGGCAGCGATACCGCCCATAACAAACTTACCTATCCATATTTACTGGGATTGGACTTGGCGAAAGAAAAATTAGCAAAGTATATAGACGCTGCAATTGCGAGTCTCTCCGGTTTTGATGAACGGGCGCGGCCGCTGATTGTTATTGCGCGCTATATAATGGAAAGAAAATCGTAAACGACTCTTGGATTGGGAAAGGCATTGGTTTTGGTGAAGCAACAGGAAACGGTAAATTACAGTGTTCTGAAAAATGTGGAATTCCCCTCGGATATCCGTAAACTCAATATCGCTGAGCTCAATACTCTGGCTCAGGAAATCAGAAGCTTGATTATTAATACAGTTGCGTCATCCGGCGGTCATTTGGCTTCATCTTTGGGAACCGTAGAATTAACACTGGCTCTCCATTATGTTTTTAATACGCCGCAGGATAAAATCATCTGGGATGTCGGCCATCAAACTTACGCGCATAAAATTATCACCGGACGCAAAGACAAATTCGCTACTTTGCGCCGGCAAAACGGTATCAGCGGGTTTCCCAGAAGAGAAGAAAGTCCTTATGACGTTTTTAATGTCGGGCACAGTGGGACTTCTATTTCTGCTGCATCAGGATTTACCGAAGCCGGAAGTTTAAAAGGCGATAGCAATAAAATAATAGCTGTTATCGGTGACGGTTCCATGACCACGGGACTGGCCTTTGAAGGTTTGAACTGGACCGGGGATCGTGAAAAAAACTTGATTATAGTTTTAAATGACAACGAAATGTCCATTTCTCCGAACGTTGGCGCGTTGTCTTCTTATTTAAACCGCCTGATGACCGGTCATGCTGTGACTAAATTGAGAGCCAATACAAAAAAATTACTAAAAAAGATTCCGGGTATTGGTAAGTATATGGTCAGATTGTTTCAGAAGATAGAAGAATCATCGAAAACATTTTTTGTTCCCGGAGCGCTTTTTGAAGAACTGGGATTTACTTACGTTGGACCACTGGAAGGTCACCATTTATCTTACCTCATTAAAAATTTTGAAAATATCAAGGAGCTTACCAGCCCCGTGCTTGTTCATGTGATCACGAAAAAAGGCAAGGGCTACAAGTTTGCGGAAGAAAACCCGCTTAGTTATCACGGCGTGGCGCCTTTTAATGTGGAAACAGGTCTTGCTCTTTCTCCACCATCCGATATTCCAACATATACGGGAATATTCGGACGGACCATTGTTAAACTTGCGCGGGCTGATTCTCGTATTGTGGCTATTACCGCCGCAATGTGTGACGGCACTGGGCTTGATCAGTTTTCTCAGGAATTTCCAGACCGTTTTTACGACGTGGGTATTGCTGAACAGCACGCAGTAACCTTTGCCGCCGGTTTGGCGATAGAAGGCTTTATACCTGTAGTTGCCATTTATTCGACTTTTCTGCAAAGGGCTTACGATCAGATCGTATATGATGTTTGTCTGCAAAAGCTGCCGGTTGTTTTTGCCATCGACCGCGGCGGGCTTGTTGGCGAAGATGGCGCCACTCATCAGGGCCTCCTGGATTATTCTTATTTGCGCTCCATTCCTAATATTATTGTCATGGCGCCAAAAGACGAAAATGAATTGCAGCACATGCTCAAGACGGCTGTTGGTTGCGGCCATCCGGTGTCGCTACGTTATCCACGGGGTAAAGGAGTGAGCGTAAGCCTGGATGATGAACCGGAAATTTTGGAAATAGGCGAGGGCGAAGTGCTGCAGGATGGTTCCGATCTGGCAATTATTGCTATCGGTTCGGTGGTTTATCCGGCTCTAACTGCGGCAAAGCGGCTCTCCGAAGAGGGATTTAATATCAAAGTCATTAATGCCCGTTTTGTTAAACCGCTCGATGAGGAGCTTCTCTTAAACACGGCGGCAAAGATAAAAAAAATTATTACTATCGAAGAAAACATACTTCAGGGCGGTTTTGGCAGCGCTATTCTGGAATTATTGGCCGAAAAGAATATAACCGGTGTTTGGGTAAAGCGCTTGGGTATTCTGGATGAATTTGTCAATCATGCCACTCAGGCGCAGCAGCGCCAGAAGTACGGCATTGATGAAGAAGGTATTATTCTGGCGATAAGAGAGATGTTATTGAAAGAATCAATAGCTGATAATTTTTAGATTAGATGAATATGGCCGCTCAAAAAATTAGTTTAGACAAAATGCTTGTTGATCGCGGAATCACGCCTACGCCGGAAAAGGCCCGCGCGCTTATTTTAGCCCGTGCTGTGAAAGTTAATGAGGTCTGTCTGGATAAAGCGGACGCGCCCGTTCCTGTTGACGCTGAAATACATATGAAGGGTGAAGACAAACCGCCAATACTGATAGTACATTCAATGGGCGGCTTGATTGTTCAGAAATACCTGAAAACGGATAAGGCAAAGCAATGATTCTGTCTTTGCCCGCCACCTGCGCAGCGTAGCGGTCATGGAAGTGCGGCGCGCGGGTATTTCGACAATAACCAGTCGAAAACCGTCGCCTGCCAGAGCGTGATAGCTCCATCCTGACAATGCTCTTTGCCGCCCGATTCGGCGTCGTAGACGACCGTCGTCACGCTCCGCGCGTGCGTCAGCGCTGCCTGAAATTGTGTGACCTGTTCGAGGGGGATAAACTGATCTTCGACATCGGCCAGAATCAACACGTCACCGCGAATGTTTGCGGCGACGTCCTTGAGCGTGTACGCGTCGAAAGCTACGGAGACTTCGCTGGGGGAACGGAGGCCCATGGTCCACATAGTGTTATTGACCGACCACTCGACGCCTGGCATCGTCCACATTCCAAAGCGCAAGAGCCCGTCGGCAGCAGCGCTGAATCCGCATTTGTGTAGCCAAGTGACGATCCCTGAGAAGCGCGACGTGCTCCGGGCCGCGCCGCATAGGATAGGGGTCAAATCTTTAATCTTTACATTTGCCCATATTTTTCTGCATCTGAATAAGTTTCTTTCCCCATTCCGGCTCGTTCTTGATTTTTAACTGCAACCTCGTGCGCGCAAGGCTCACCGCGCTATAGTCAATGCCACCCAACAGCCTGCCGATCTCCGGCTGAGTAATTTTGCAGAAGCGATACAGCAACTCCATCAGTATTGCTCGCTCAGTCGATTGCTTTCCTTTCGTCGTTAATTCTTCCCGTTTCAGCTTCACCAATTTTGCGTATTGGTCAATCAGTTCTTCCGGGGTGATGCTCTTATCTAATTCTCTCAGAGCCGGTTGCTCACGATGGGAGTCTTTATCCTTACCGAAAAATTGTTTAATTTCTTCTACAAAATCCTCTTTCCCGATAATCCCGGTTCCTTTGCCCTTCTCTAACGGACTTGGCACCTCATTCCGAAAGCCTTCTTCAACAAACTTTCTGTACTCATTTATTGATTTTCGATTGTTCCCTCCGAAATAATTCAACACCATCGTGTAATGGACAAACTCTTTCCTGCTGCGCTGGTTCATATAACCGAGGAGGCTGGTGTCATCGCTTAACAATAAATCATTCCATCTCTTCTCCCGGGTTTCTTTTGATTTTATGCGCAAAGGATTTAGATGGATATAGCGGGATACTTCCAGAAGGTAATTATCAGCATCTATTAGAAAAGCCTTATATCTTCCCTGATATAAATGTCCTGCTCGGTGATATTTACGATTAAAAACGCCGGTATAGCTGATGTTGAAATGACGCATGAATTCTGAAAGGTTTCCTTTTGGCGTACAGACCAGCAGATGAAAGTGATTGGGCATCAGAGCGTAAGCTAAAAGGTTAACCTCAAAGACATCCAGCGAACGTGCTAATAACTTCAAAAAGGTGTTCCGGTCCTCTTGATCCCGGAAAATCTCCTTTCTCTCATTTCCCCGGCAGGTCACATGATAGAAAGCATCCGGGTATTGGATTCTTAATGGCCTAGTCATGCCTCATCTTCTATATCAAATATTATGAAATGTAAAGGTTAAAGATTTGACCCCAATACCGTTCCCCAATACCGTTTGCAGAAAGAGAGCCGGATATTGGAGGGACATTTTCAAGTAGATCATGTACATATATTGATATCGATACCGCCGAAGTATGCAGTGTCCCAAGTAGTAGGATTCATGAAAGGTAAGAGCGCGATTCATATAGCGAGGAATTTTATGGGTAATCGCAAGAATTTTACCGGACAACATTTTTGGGCCAGAGGCTATTATGTTTCCACAGTTGGTAGAGATGAAAAAGTTGTAAGGGAATATATAAAGCAACAGGAACAAGAGGACAAACGTATTGACCAACTCAGCATGTTTGAAGAATAGCCACCTTGAGGTGGCTCATAATTAATCCGCTTTGAGCGGTTCATAAAATCAAGCCTCCGGCTTTGCCGGAGTTATGACTTTGTTCTTTATATAGTCAACACGATCAAAGCACGAAGCCTTTTTGAGGGGTGTGGTAAAAGCTTGAACAATTTTATCTTCAACGCTGCTTAGCTCAACTTTGGTTCCTATTTCTTTAGCATGTGCACTGTCTGCGATCACCCTTGCCATGCCCTCGTGAAGCCCTTCCCCTATCATAAGAAAAGGTCCGACTATCGGTATCCCCATTAAAAAAAAACAGCCTTTGAGTAAGATCTGCTGGCATAAGTTACATCTGGGTCGTTGGCTGAAGCAAGAATTGCCACTTTTTTGATGTTTGAAAGACTGTTGCTCGTCAGGTAAGTTTCTTTAGTAACCGATGTGCAGGAAACAAGGAGCAATGCCATACAGATACATAGACATCGGTTCAATCGCATCTTCATTAAGTCATTCATTCTGAAAACACGGATTGTATTTCTGCCATTACCAATAAACCCGATGAACTTCATATTTGATCTCCATATCAACACAAGAAGGGCATTTTTTTAAACCCCTTTTTGCACCTCCTGTTTGCGAAAGTATAGGAAACGCTTTCTTGTATGTCAAGGAAATTTTAACCACAAAATGTGGGGTGCAGCACCAATGACCGTGTTGAAGGTACATCGCGACATCCGTTCTTTTGAGACATCTGTTCATCTTTTGGTTGGTTTGCCTGCCAAAGAGGTGTTTTTTACGGAATTCAGACAGTCATCTATCGCACTAATAACCCGCATAGTACCCTGACATTTCGGGCAGACCAAGGGATCGACTTCGTAGATTTTTTGAATTAGTCTTGCCCAACTTTTCCTTAATGTCTTCAGATCTTCCTTCGGTTCAAGAATGCAGGGGACAACATCATCGACGCCTTCCTTCTGCCGTTTGCCACGCGAGACGTTGCTGTAATAGCCGTAGTAACGCACCATCTGTTCGCCCCGGTTGGGAATGTGGGAACACACCTTGATTCAATCTTGTTTTACCTCACAATATCTGGTAGTTTACAACACAGAAATGATTTTAAATTGCATGAGTATATGGCCACTCAAAAAATTCGTTTGGACAAATTGCTTGTTGACCGCGGAATCGCGCCCACGCTGGAAAAAGCCCGTGCGCTTATTTTAGCTCGTGCTGTAAAAGTTAATGAAGTCTATTTCGATAAAGCGGGCGCACCTGTTGAGGTTGACTCAGAAATACATATTAAGGGTGAAGACAATCCCTATGTCAGCCGCGGGGGATTAAAATTAAAAGAAGCATTAAAGGAATTTGCTTTGAATGTTGAAGGTATTGTCGCCCTCGATGTGGGAGCCTCCACCGGAGGTTTTACCGATTGCCTTTTGCAGGCAGGAGCCCGCAAAGTTTACGCTCTCGATGTCGGTTATGGCCAGTTGGCGTGGAAATTGCGCGAAGACAAACGTGTCGTCGTAATCGAACGTACAAATATCCGGTACTATGAAGGTGTTGATTTCGACGAACAGATTAATTTAGCCACAATCGATGCCTCTTTTATTTCTCTAAAAATTATTCTTCCGGCGGTTTTGAAATTTCTTGGAGATAAGGCACGAATTCTGGCGTTGATTAAACCTCAGTTTGAAGTTGCCAAAGAAGAAGTAGGCAAGGGAGGTGTTGTGCAAGATCCCGCCATTCATGATCGTGTAGTGCAGGATATCAGCGGATTTTGTAAATCTCTGAACTTAGAAGTCGAAGGAACTTGTGCATCGCCAATTTTAGGCCCGGCGGGTAACAGAGAATTTTTTATTTTAGCGCGAATAAAGAAGAAAGAGCAAAATGGAAATTAAACTCGCCAAGACCGCTGGTTTTTGCATGGGTGTACGTAGGGCTGTGGATATTGTGCTGGATATAGCACAGCATGAAACCAGACGCCGGATTTATACTTACGGTCCCTTGATTCATAATCCGCAAACAATTGAACTGCTCAAAAACCGCGGTGTTATGCCGGTCGAAAATATCGAAGAAATAAAGGACAGAGAAAATGCTATCCTGATTATTCGCGCCCACGGTATTGCTCCCGCCGAAAGAAAAAAAATTAAGGAAAGCGGCGTCGAAATCATTGATGCCACCTGCCCCAAAGTGGGCTATGTACAATCCATCATCAAAAAACATGCCGCTCTTGATTATACGGTAGTGATCGTAGGCGATAAGGAACATCCTGAAGTTGACGGTCTTTTGGGTTACGCCGGCGGCAGGGGCATTATTCTGGCCACCTTGGATGATGTGGACAAATTGTCTTCTATTAATAAAATTTGCGTTGTTGCCCAGACAACACAAGATTCGGATAATTACAGTAAGATTGTTGAAAAAATTAAAAATATCTATCATCACGCAATTATATTTAACACTATTTGTTCTTCAACGGAACAACGACAGGCGGAAGTTATAGCAATGGCGGATGAAATGGATGCAATGTTTATAGTTGGCGGAAAAAACAGCGCCAATACCAGAAGGTTGGTTGATCTTGCTCAAAAGCAGCAAACGCCCTCTTTCCATATTGAAACTCCTACAGAAATGGAAAATATTAATCTCGGCCCCTATAATCGCATTGGAGTTTCGGCAGGCGCTTCTACTCCGAACTGGATTATCGATCGGGTGATGGATAAAATTATGGAAGGTCAAAGCCGTAAGTTAAAAAAAATTGGTAAGCTGCTCAATCTTTGGATATCGGCCATAAAAACTGATGTTTATTCGGCTCTGGGTGCCGGCTGCCTTTGTATGGCCTGCATGCTGCTGCAGGGCATACCGGTCAAGTTATCTTTTGTTGCGATTGCCTCTTTTTTTGTCTATGCGATGCATGTTTTAAATCGACTGCTTGGCCTCAAGCCGGCCGGTCTGATAGGTTCTTTCCGGGAAGAAACTTACCACCGGCATGGGAAATTATATTGTTTCACCGCTTTAGCTTCTATTTTGGTTGCCCTTGTGTTGGCGTTTAATAATGCTGTTCTTCTTTTTATCTTTTTGTTTGTTATTTCACTTGCCGGTATACTTTATAATATGAGAATTCTGTCTAAGAAATGGCACTTCCGAAGTTTAAAAGATTTGCCCGGTTCGAAAAATATATTTATGTCCATCGCTTGGGGAATAGTAACGGCAATTTTGCCGGCATTGAACAAATATTATTCTTTTCACACCGGTTTAATCGTTGCTTTTGGTTTTACCTTTGGAATCGTTTTTATCCGTTCAGCAATGTCGGATATTTTAGAAATACAAAGTGATAAATTGATAGGACAAGAAACGATTCCCGTGTTCTTCGGCAAAACTAGGACTTTAACCGTCCTCAAAATTATTTCCTCGATATTGTTAGCTCTTCTTCTTTTTTCTTATCCGGCAGGATGGACTTCATCTTTGAGTTTTTTTCTGATTACCTGCATATTATATATATGGATTTGTTTCCAGTATTGTGATAGAAAGCCCGGGCTTTCCGGGGCGGTTAAGGAAGGCCTTTTGGAAACCAGCTATATTATGGCTGGTTTTTGTGTTCTCCTGTGGCGCGTTTTCTGATATAGATGTTTTGTCTAGGGAAGAGGGGGATTTTAAAGTTTATGGGAAGAAAATTTTTCGTGAAATATATCTTAATAATTTTTGTTTTAACAACTATCGCTTGCAGCGGATTGCGTTTTTCCCAATTAGCGCCGGAGGCAAAATATTTTCGCCCGCAAAAAGTTGCTGTCTTTCCGGTGGAAATGTTGAATTATGAAGAAGCAAAAGGCGCAAGGTCAGTAGTGGAGCAAATTGTTGCGGGTTCGCTCGTTGAAAAGAAGTGGTTCGCCAATATAATGGACACGGAAAGCCTGAACAGTCAGCTTCTGATCAGTGAAGAATTGCGCAAGGCAATGACAGAATATATTTCTAAATTGCAAACAGTTAATTTTTCTGATCCTGATTTGAGCAAAAAAATTGGCGAATTAGCCAAAGTTGACGCATTCTTGCTAGTTTCCGTTGATGAGTGGTATTATGCTGTCGAGAAGGATAAAAACGTGGCGAAGGTTGGCATGACCATGAAATTATACGAGGCCTCCTCTGGTAAATTAATGTGGAAAGCCGGTCACGATATAACGGAAAGTTACATGTTTTTTAAGCCTGACTTGCCTAAAGTTGCCAGCGATGTTGTTCGCGAGATGATTGTTTATATGCCGCATTGAACGGGCGAAAAAGATCACGGGTATGAACTCTGACGGGTTTCATACCCTCCGCGTAACGGGATTGTTCGACTTACAAATTTCAACTTGTTAAACACTTCGTTTTTGAAATTTGAGTCTCACAATAAATTTTAACTGAGTAGGGAGAAATTAGATGAAAGAAAAGGTGCAAAAAGCTATTGATCTTATCAGGCCCAGTCTGCAGGCGGATGGCGGGGACGTAGAGCTTATCGATGTCAGCGTAGATGGGATAGTAAAGGTGAAGTTAACCGGCGCTTGTCATGGTTGTCCCATGTCTCAAATGACTTTGAAGATGGGAATAGAAAAAATTATTAAAACGCAAGTGCCCGATATAAAAGAAGTTGTTTCTGTTTAAAGGTTTATAGTTTTTGCGGCGATGGCCTTGGCAAAACTACCTTGTTTTATTTTTGCTGTTTATGATAATGGGAAAATAATCAGATGTGTAGCCTGCAAAAAGATAAAAAGGATGATATAAAGGGAACTAACGGCTTTAAGAGGATGAACGGGCTTGAGAAAAAAGAGTTTATAAAAAAAGTTTTTCTCAAGGGGGGTAATTTCGATCTCAGTTCTGTGAATTGACAATTATCATAGGTCTAGGTTAACGAAGATTCTTTGACAACGAGCTTGTTGGTGAACTTCAATTTTGTTGAAATAAGTATTAATAAAAGGAGCATAAATAATTATGGCGTATGTGATTACTGACGAATGTATAGCTTGTGGTTCCTGTGAAAGCGAGTGCCCTGTGGAGGCAATTTCTGAAGGCGATGATAAATATGTTATCGATGCTAAACTTTGTACCGATTGTGGAAGTTGTGCCGATCAATGTCCGGTGGAAGCAATAGTACCGGGGGATGGGAAATAATTTATTTGTGGTAAACTCACAACTGGGAATAAATCCTTATTCAGGTGGATCTATTCCCGGTTTTCCCCTTTAATCCCGCGACTTGGAATCCCCCGGCTCCAGACGTGGGATGAATGCGCCCCCCGATCAGGTCGAAGGCAGGCTGCACTCGCGGGAGGTCGCTTTATCCTCTGCTTCGCGGGATACCGGATATCTTAGATATCCTCCGCCTGCGGCGGGATAATTCAACTAGCAAATATTACTTCACTGCGTTTGTAATATTTGAGTTTCATTAATATAGTCCCACTTAGCTTCGCACGTGGGATAATTAAACTTGCAGATATTACTGTGCTGCGCTTGTAATATCTGAGTTTCATTAAAGCTTGGGTCGCGTTATCCTCTGCTTTGCGGGATAATTCGTCCAGCAAATTTCAGTGCGCTACGCTTCTGAAATTTGGGACTCATTATTATAGGGAGCCTCCGGCTCCACTTACAAACCATTTTTACTTAATAATAAAAACGTCTTGTTATTTTAACGAAAATCGAGTTGGGTATTTTGGGCGCTGTAAAGTAATTTCTCCAAGATTAGGTATGGAAGGTTGAGCCAGTGAAAAAGTTAATCACCTTTGAAGGTGTTGAGGGTTCGGGAAAGTCGACTCAGATAAAACTTGTTGCCGAATATTTAATTGAGAAAAACTTTGAGCTTCTTATTACTCAGGAACCCTCGGGGACCGACATTGGCCGGAAAATTGGCGGCATCCTTTTTAACCGGAAGAATTATATGAGCGCGGAGACGGAAATGTTTTTGTTTTGCGCGGCGCGGGCGCAACATGTCCGCGAGATGATCATGCCGGCATTAAAACAAAACAAAGTTGTTTTGTGCGACCGATTTTCTGATGCTACTTATGCCTATCAGGGTGCCGGCCGCGGTCTTGATCAAAAATTCATCAAGTTAATCAACGACTATTCATCGATGCTTTTAAAGCCTGATTTAACATTATTGTTTGATTTGCCAGTCGAAATCGGACTGCTGAGAGCAACACAGAGGAATAATCGTCTTAAGGAATCTTCATCCATTGATAGGTTTGAAAGAGAAAACGTTGATTTTCATAGGCGGATTCGTGAAGGTTATCTCAATATTCTGAAAAATGAACCGAACCGTTTCCGATTAATTGACGCGACGCGCGATATTGATACAATTCAAAAAGAAGTGCGACAGCATATTATTGATTTTATTAACTTGCAAAATTAACTTTTGGAAGGGATTCCCTTAAAATTGTAAATTGATTATGTCTTTTCACGATATTTACGGTCATGAAAAAAAAATAGAAATTATCCAAAAATCTCTGGCTCAAAAACGAATAGGGCACGCTTATCTTTTTAGCGGTATTCCCGCTGTAGGCAAAAAAACTTTAGCCCGGGAATTTGTCAAAGCTCTCAATTGCGAGAAGGAAGATGCTCTCCATGATTCATGTAGTGAATGTTCTTCCTGCCGGAAAGTCCAGCGAGGGATCCATCCTGATGTCTTTTCTGTCGAAGCCGATGGTCAATTCATTCGCATTGATGCTATTCGCGAAATTCAGGAGCAAATGAAATGTAAGCCTTTGGAAGCAAGGCGGCGGGTGTTTGTTATTGATGATGCTGATAAAATGAACGATCAGGCAGCAAACGCGCTATTAAAAATGCTGGAAGAACCATCTCCTTCAAATATATTAATTCTGGTTACGGCTAGGCCTTACTCAATGCCAACGACGATCATTTCGCGTTGCCAACACATGCGTTTTAACCCGTTGCGATTTGATACAGTGGCAAAATTTCTTGTCGATAGAATAGGCATGGATAATCAACGAGCTTTGCTTTTGGCCGGGTTGTCCGGCGGTTCAATTGGTCGCGCAATGGAATTAAATGAAGATGATATAGTAGCTTATCGCACGGAACTTCTGAAATTGCTTTCCATTACCCGGAGAAATGATCCTTTCAGTTTAATTAAATTTGCGTCTTTTTTGGGACAGGGCAAAAAGGAAATCAGGCAAGGGTTGAATATTCTTAAAACTTTTTTTCGCGATGCTTTGGTTTTTAAGGAAACCAAAAAAAACGAAATGTTGATCAATCAAGACAATTCTTCTTTTATTTCAACACAGGCCGCACGTTTGTCCGGCGGGCAAATTCTTCAGAACATCGCGCTGGTGGAGCGGGCGGGGGAGACAATCGACCAGAATGTCAACAAATCATTGACATTGGAAACAATGGCATTTAAGTTAAACTATTAAAAAATCAGGCAGGATGAATAGTGCTTACAAATATTATTGGGGTTAAATTTAAAAAAGAAGGCAAAATATATAGTTTTAACGCTGCCGATCTTATTCTTCACAAGGGTGATCAAGTTATTGTCAATACCGATGATGGTCTGTCGCTGGGAGTTGTTGCCAATGATGTTAAAAGATGTCCGCCGTCAGAGACGCCGGCGAATCTCAAAAAAGTCGTCCGCAAGATGACAGCGGAAGATATGCAACGTAGAGAAGAAAACGAGAAGTTGGAAAAAGAGGCCTGGAAGTTTTGTTTAGAAAAAATTCAGAAAAGAGGGCTTTCCATGAAATTGATCGATGTGGATTGCCTCTTCGAAAAAAGCAAAATTATTTTTTACTTTACCGCGGGAAGCAGAGTGGATTTCCGTGAATTGGTCAAGGATCTTGTCCAAAGATTCAAGATACGGATAGAGCTGAAACAAATCGGTGCCCGGCAGGAAACACGCATTACAAAAGGTATTGGCATTTGCGGCAGGATGGTTTGTTGTGCGGGGATTTTGCAAAACTTGGAAAGAGTTACCGTTAAAATGGCTAAAGAACAGAGCATGTCGCTTAATCCGGAAAAGATTTCCGGATTGTGCGGCAGGTTGATGTGTTGTCTGGCTTTCGAACATGAAGGATACGCCGGGCAAAAAAAATGTCCCAATGCTGCTAAAGCCAATAGTAATGAAGCACAGGAAGACAAGCAAACAATGGAATTGGAAAAGATGGATGAATTCGACAATGTTCAATAATTAACAATGGGATGCTTTTAATATGCCAAAATCATTTTATATAACAACACCGATTTATTACGTTAATGCTTCGCCGCATATCGGACATGCTTATACGACAATTGTTGCCGATGTCCTGGCGAGATATCATCGTATGTCCGGTGTGAATACTTTTTTTGTTACCGGCACCGATGAGCACGGCGATAAAATCGCTGAAGCGGCGCAGAAAGCCGGAGTAACTCCCCAGGAATATGCAGATAAAATCAGTGCGCAGTTTCGTGACTTGTGTCCTGAACTTTCCATTACCAACGATTATTTCATCAGGACAACTGATTCCAATCATATCGAAACAGTTCGTTACATTTTGCAGAAAGTTTATGATTCCGGTGATATTTATTTTGGAAGTTACGAAGGTTATTATTGCGTCGGCTGCGAGCGGTTTTATATGGAAAAAGAGTTGATCGAGGGGAAATGTCCTGATCATCAAACTAAGCCGGAGTACCGTAAAGAAAGTAATTACTTCTTCCGCATGAGCAAATATCAGGATGGGCTGATTAATCACATCAAGGAAAACCCCGATTTTATTCGTCCGGAAAGATATAAAAATGAAGTCTTGGCTTTTCTTCGCGATCCTCTGGAAGATCTTTGCATATCAAGACCTAAAACTAGATTGCAGTGGGGTATCACACTGCCGTTTGATGAAAACTATGTAACCTATGTCTGGTTTGACGCTTTGATTAATTACGTTACCGCCCTGGGGTATCCTGACGGAGAAAAATTTAAAACATTCTGGCCCGCAGCCGAGCATCTCATTGCGAAAGATATTTTGAAACCGCATGGTATTTACTGGCCGACAATGCTCAAGGCCGCCGGCATTGAACCTTACAAACATCTAAATGTGCATGGTTACTGGAATTCGGATCAAAGCAAAATGTCCAAAAGCCTAGGTAATATTGTCCGACCGCTTGATCTGAAAGATAAATACGGTCTGGATGCTTTCCGTTATTTTCTTTTGAGAGATATGGTGTTCGGTCTGGATTCCAATTTCTCCGAAGAAGCTTTTGTTCAGCGGTTAAATTCCGATTTGGCCAATGATCTGGGGAATCTGGTAAGCCGCACCATCACTATGGCCATCAAATATTGTGATGGTAAGGTGCCGGAAATCAGTAATAAAAGGGGGAATTCATCGCTGCACGAAGCCGCTCTGAAAACAGTAGCTGAAGTCGAATCTAGTTTTAATGATATGTCCCTGCACAAAGCCCTGATTGCCATCTGGGATTTTATAAATATCACCAACAAATACATTGTCGAGAATGAGCCGTGGACTTTAGTAAAAGACCCGGCGAACAAGGAAAAATTAACAGCTATTATGTATAATTTGCTTGTGGCTTTACGGGCAATAGCGATTATGCTATCGCCTTTTATGCCACAAACCGCGGAGAAAATTTTGCGGCAAATTGGAGTAGATGAATCTCAACTTCTGGATCTGGCCAGTATAAAGAAAGATGATACTTTAAATACGGGCAGCCCTTTAACTCGTTGCGAATCGCTATTCCCGCGTATCAACCAGGAAAAAAACAGCCATGCTTCAGAGAAGAAAGCTCCTGCAATTGATTTAAAACCGGAAATTGGCTATGAGGAGTTTGCCAAAGTAGATTTACGTGTGGCAAAAATTTTGGCGGCGGAAGCTGTTCCCAAATCCAATAAACTTTTAAAACTTAAAATCGATATCGGTGAAGAACGCACAATCGTTGCCGGTGTCGGCAAGGACTATACTCCGGAGGAATTAATTGGCAAAACAATAGTAATTGTTGCAAATTTAAAGCCGGCGAAATTAATGGGAGTAGAATCTTACGGCATGCTTTTGGCTACCGATACGGATAAAGGGTTGACTGTTCTGGCATTTGACCGCGAAGCAAAAACGGGAGCAAAGATTCGGTAGCTTTTATACCCCACATAAGGAAAATTGCATATCTACCCAATATTTAACCGCAAGGTGGCAAAATATTGGGTAGATGCGAATGCCGGTAAAAAAACTACTGATAGAAATAACAGAAAGTATATTTATAAATATTTCCCTAGTCTTTTAAAAGTTTTTCAATCACGGGAGGATCAAAACCATCCACTACCTGACCTTTGATATAAAATAATGGCGTTCCTCCAATTCCGATTTGCGAAGCAAGACGCATGTGCGTTTTTACAGTTTCATCCACTTTTTTGTCTGTGCAAATGTTAAGCGGGGCCTTATTATCAAGCTTTCCGTTCATGACATCTTCATATGTCTTTAATACATCCTTAGAGCATAAAATATGTTTGATTTTGTCTCCTGATTCTTTAGATAGCGGGAAAAAGAAAACATTAAGGGTTACGTCCTGGCGTTGGGAAAAGAATTTGTAAGCCTGACGGCAGTGATAACAGTTGGGATCCATAAATTCCACAACAATCGTTTTCCCATTGCCGATTTTCAGAGAGCTGTCCAAAGGCAAATTAGCCATCTTTTGCGCTATCTTTTTAAGACTGCTTTCCCGGGTGATATTTACCCCATCTTTGGAAATTAAAGGGCCATAAACGATTACATCTTCTTTCGGCATATAATAATAAATCTGATTGCCGGTATAGACTTCGTAAATTCCTTTAATCGCAGTAGGCGTTATGTTTTCAAAATTATTTTTGGGGAAACTTTTCTTAAATTTTTCTGCTACGGGTAAATCTTTAGCAAATACACAACTTGAAAATAGGAATAGAACACAAAAAATGGTAGCCGTTAATTTTTTCACTGCCTGCCTCCTTTAAAAAAAGATGGCGGAGTATAAATTTAATTTACGTTCATGTCAAGTTCATCCCTATTGACGATAGGAAATTATGATAAATTATTTTTTACCGAGTCGTAAAATCACTGGCATGAACCCTAAAATCGAAGCAAATAGAAGTTAGTCAGCCTAATTATATACTATATAGGCAGGGGTATATAACCAAAAAACTTGATTTAGGTGGTCACGCCCGTGATATTTTGCATAAAAATATCCGTAGCATGGAAGTTATTATGACGTATTTTGAGGTTTAATCGGTGGGTCGTCCTGAAATCTATTTCACCTTGACACAAAAACATTTTCGCTTTAATACTTCCAAGTGCCGAAGGCAAATTCCCATAAAATAGAAAAATCGCATCCGTGCGGAAAAATGAAAATTGTTTACGAAAGGAGAAAGATATGAATTTTCTACTGCAACCGAAAAAATACAAGAGTCTCATGGCCGACGAAGGCTCAAAGGCCATTATGGATAAGACCATAGCCTTCTTCGAGAAGATGGGCAAGACCAGACTCCTCGACGACTACAACAAGAAGGTCTGGTACCGTGAGTTTGTCGATTTCATCGGCAAGGAGCAGATATTTGCCAAGCTGCTCACCCCAAAACAGTATGCAGGGGGAGACCCCGATGCCCGCTGGGACACGGCACGCAACAGCGAGTACAGCGAGTTGCTGGCTTTTTATGGCTTGGGCTATTGGTATTGCTTTCAGGTAACCATACTAGGCTTGGGCCCTATCTGGATGAGCCCGAATGAAACGGCGAAAAAGAAAGCGGCCAAGCTCCTCAAGGAAGGGGCGATCTTTGCCTTTGGCCTCTCCGAGAGAACACACGGCGCTGACATATATTCTGTGGAGGCAACGCTAACCCCGAAGGGTGAAGGCACATACGTAGCCAATGGCGAGAAGTATTACATCGGCAACGGCAACGAGGCCGAGATGGTCTCCACCCTGGGCAAGGTCAAGGACGGCACGGATGACTACACTTTCTTTGTTACCAACTACCGCAACAAGGCCTATGAACTAAAGAAAAACGTCATCTCCCATCAGGAATACGTATCCAACTTCGCGCTGCACGACTACCCCATCACCGAAGACGATATTCTCTCCCGTGGTTCTCATGCCTGGGATTCAGCTCTGAATACTGTAAACATCGGCAAGTTCAACATCGGTCCGGCCTCCATCGGTGTTGCCGAACACTGTTTCTATGAGGCCATCACACACGCTTCCAATCGCATACTCTACGGTGTAAAGGTAACGGACATGCCGCATGTGCGCAAAAATTTCATGGATGCCTGGCTTAGATTGCTGGGAATGAAAATATATCAGCGTCGCGCCACCGATTATTTCCGGGGCGCGTCAGATAAAGACCGGCGTTATCTGCTCTACAATCCCACAAGCAAAATGAAAGTTACTTTACAATCCGAAGATGTGATCAATTTGCTCTGGGACGTGATCGCGGCAAAGGGTTTCGAGAAAGACACCTACTTCCACATGGCCGCTGCCGACGTGCGCGGCCCATCCAAGCTTGAAGGCACCGTGCATGTGAACGTGCAGCTCATTCGCAAATTCATGAAGAACTACTTTTTCTCTCCGGCCGAATATGCCCCTGCGGCACCCGACTTCTCACTGAAAGATGATTCGTTCCTGTTCAACCAGGGCCCTACCAAGGGCTTGGGCAAAGTCCAGTTCCATGACTACAAACCCGTATTCGAAAACAACAAGGTCCTGCCGAATGTGGCGACTTTCATCAAACAGATCGAGATCTTCAAGGAGATGCTGGAGAAGGCCAGTCCGGACAAGGTGCAGGATATGGATCCCTCGTGGTCTCTGCCGGTGGGCGAGATGTTTTCCATAGTTGTCTATGGTCAACTGATTCTGGAGCAGGCTAAATTCGACGGACTTGATTCGGATATTCTGAATCAGATATTCGATTTCATGGTGCGTGACTTTGCTCACTTTGCTCTGCAGATATACGGCAACCACAGCTCCAAAGACGAGCAACGGGAATACTGCACCAGGATCATGCTCATCAAGGCAGTTCCGAATCCCGAGCAGTACAACAAGGTATGGGAAAAGTATGTTGCCGTTTTGAACGGCGAGTACGCCATGAATGAGTAGTAAGCAGTAATTACTAGTCTCACAAAGTATAGAGCCATGCTTCCTACCCTTTCCCCCGCTGGCGGGGGCTGGGGGAGGAAGCATGGGGAAAGGTAGAGTATTAGAGATTTGGATATCCACCTCCGTCACCGCGTACCACCTTTGCCGGTGTAGGATATGAGAGCCTTTTTATAATTCTTGGTATAGTTTTTCTATTTCCTTTAAATAAGTCTTCAGAGCCTCTTTGCGCTTAAGTTTCATGGTCTGGGTAACCAATCCGTTTTCCAAAGTGAAATCTTCACTGGTAAATATGAATTTCTGAGGTATTTCATATCCTCCATATGATTTCTTAAGATGCCTTTTAATTTCTTCTGATAAAAAATCCTGGATATTCTTATCCTTTACTACTTCCTGCGGGGAACCCTGCGCCCATTTGGAGATCCGGTCATCTTTTTTCATTGTTGCGAAATCAGGAACGATTACAGCGATATTGTATGCTTTACCTTCGCCCCATACAAATGCATTGACAATGTTATGTAATAGTTTAATGTCGGTTTCGATGGATTCAGGGTGAATGTATTTGCCGTTGGAAAGTTTATATTCATCTTTAAATCTGCCCGTAATATAGAGAAAACCGTCGTCGGTCAGGCAGCCTTGATCGCCGGTGCGTATTCCGGGAAAGCCGTTCCAATTGTCCTTCATCATGATTTCGGCGGTCTGTTTCGGCTTATTGTGATATCCCATCATGACATGAGCGCCGTAAGCTATAATTTCTCCATCATTGCTATCATCATCAGCTACGGACTTGTCAATTTTTACATGCATGTTTTCCACACATTTGCCGACTGATCCGTACTTATTTCCCCAGAACGGTGAATTCATTGTAATCGCAGGTGAGGTTTCAGTTAACCCGTAGGCGTCGTAAGTGGGTATGCCAAGATCAGCAAAAAACATTGCAATATCAGGATTCATTACCGCACTGGCCGTAAGAACGCCTGTAAGCCGGCCTCCGAATCTCTCTCTGATTTTTGAAAATACGATTTTATCGAGTATTTTTAATTTCACCGATTTGTTCGCTTTGCCTCTGTATTTTACGGCTTCCCTGCACGTCATATCGAAAAGCATTTTCTTGAACCCGCCTTCTTCGTGCATTTTTGCCTGAATCCCGTCATAGATTCTATTGAAAACCTTGGGTACCGCGATAAGGTATGTAGGTTTGACCTTGAGAAAATCTTCCGCCAGTGTGTCGACCGATTCCATCAGCGCGATAGCTCCGCCGAACTGCATAAAATTGTGCAACTCCGCGCTCAATCCATAACTGTGCGCCCAGGGAAGTATGGCCAGGGAGGTAGAATTTTCATTAAGATCAGGATAGATGTGATAACCGGCTTGAGAGCATGCGGACAGGTTGCCGTGAGAAAGAAGGACGCCTTTGGGTTCTCCGGTAGTTCCGGAAGTATAAATCAATTCAGCCGGCTCCGACCAATGAGGCTTATATGATTTGACCGGATTTTTGCCTCCGTTTTCTTCCAGCGATTTGAGGCTGTTTTTACCTTCACCGTAGATTATAAAAATTTCTTTTAAAGTTTCTATTTCATTTTTAAAATGCTTTATCTTCTCGAAAATTTTTTCATCCTTAACAAAAAGATATTTTAGTCCGCTGTCTTTTATTATGTATTGCCATATCTTCATTAATTCTTTTTCGTACATCGGCACAAACATTGCGCCGAGCCCATGTGATGCGTTTTCCAATACATACCATTCGACGGAGTTCCCGATGATGACGCCTACTGCATCACCTTTGTTTATGCCCAACTGGTGAAGGCCGCCCCTGGCATTATTTATTCTTTCGGCGAGAAGTTTGTAGGTTATCCATTCGTACTGTTTTGTTTCAAGATTTTTGGTTCCAATGGCATTTCGATCACCCCATCTAGCGAAAGAGTCTTCAAACAAATCCACAAGGTTTCGAGGATGTTTATAAAATTTATCCAGCTCTTCAATTTGCTTTTCTGTATATCGGATCATAATGTTTCACCTCATGTTATTCCAATCCTCAATCAAAGAGCTTTTTTGGTTGACGTAGGGAGCGTTTGTATAATACGCCTAGCCACCTCAATGTCATCTTTGATTTAGAATTGGTGTTACGTTGTGCGGTTCATTGCTATGACTTGCCCCCGAAAAAATGAACACATCTGTTAGCTATTTTGACATAGTTTTGTTCGGAAAGCAATGGTGAGTCAATCCTATGACTTGTAATTGCATATTCTGGTCTAAACCCGCCATCTATTCTTTTTCCAAAGACGCTACTCATTCTGAAAAGAAAACCGCCATCCAGAGTGTCGGGAAAAAAAGAGAACGGTTAGGAAGTTGAGCGGTCGAGTTAAATGATTTGAAGCAACTTATTGATTACCGGATGAAACATGCGATGTCTTGAAAGCGAATTACCCCTTCGAACATAGTGCAGATAACTTCCTGAAATCGTTTGACATCGCCTTTTTTTATTTATGCAAGCTTTCAAACTGTAATAGTTAAAAAAATTGATAGAACTCTAACTCTTAATTTGTTATGTATTATGAGGCAGGTCACCAACATTATGAGAATAAAATATATAGAGGGTTTGCGCGGATTGGCGGCGCTAATTGTACTCTTTGGACATACCATATGCGCATTCTTTCCTTTATTGTTTCCATATCCTACTGTTTTACCAATGCCATTGGATTATTTGGCTACACAACCTCTTCTTATAAAGGCATTTGTTTTCACACCTTTAATTATTTTTTATAATGGTGTTTCTGCAATATTTATTTTTCTGATCATAAGTGGTTATGTGATCAGTTATAATTGTTTTCACAACAAAGATAAGAACTACATTACAGCAAGTTTTTTCAAAAGATATTTCAGATTGACAATCCCCATTCTATTTTCATGTGTTATTTCGTATTTCTTATTAGAAGTGGGGGCTATTCACAACATAAAGGCATCTTGGGCATCACATTCTACATGGTTTAGCCAATTTTACGCTTGCGATGCAGATTTCTTCAATATGCTTAAATTCGTTTTATATAACGAATATTCAGGCCCTACACGGGAAAAACTGCTATGCTATGGCACTATATTTTGGATGATGTATGCTTTACTGCTAGGGTCATTTCTCGTTTACGCATTTTACGCATTATTTGCTCGAGCCAGCAGCAGGTTAAGAATATTTATTTACATAGCCTTAATAATAATTTTCAGCAAAACATTATTATTAGCTGTAATTTTGGGGATGATACTGTTCGATATGGATGCAAACAATGTTTTCCGAAATGTTAACAAATTTATCCTTTTAATTATGCTTTTATCAGGTATATATCTTGCCTCATTGATTAGGCTTGATTTCCCTTTATATACAATTCTCGATATAGATTTTATGAAAAATTATTTTGGTAGTTGGGGTGGTTTGTATTTTTTTTATTATACCATTGGAGCATTTCTATTGTTCTTTGCACTTTCGAGGTTATCATTCTCGAGAAAAGTTTTTTCAAGCAAAGTGGCTGTTTACTTAGGTAAGATTTCTTTTTCAATATATATACTGCATTTTATAGTAATATGTTCCTTATCAAGTTATATCTTTATATGGCTTAAGAATTATATTAATGCTTCTAATGAATTATCTTCTATTGAATTATCTTCTATTGTTACCTTTGCAATAACTATAGTAGTGACGATATCATTGTCTCATATATTTCATCACTATATAGAGTTAAAAAGCATAAATTGGTCACAATCGTTGTATAATCTTGTCAGTGGGCAAAAATATGTTGGACTGAATAAAAGTGAAACGGGTGACGGACGAAAAGTGCAACGCCCGGTTAAAAAATAGAACCCCTCATTAAGCTGAACTACTCCCCTGAAAAGCGGATTTTAATAGAGTTTAGCCATAATCTCTCTTTCCACCCGTAATCCTCAAGTCTGACAACTATCCACTAATGAAATTTTGTAGCAACTGTGTTTCACATCAAGTAGTATTTTTTAACAGCCTGATTCATTCCAGCAGGTACCATTTTTGATCATTGTATTGAGGATAATCATAAGCTTCCTCATGCAGGCAGTAATGGCAACTTTGTGTTTCTTCCCAGAGTTGATCAACCTG
>Ga0209777_10001833_pt1 | contig 29340 bp, 23 predicted proteins | sample FrelakmetHBP12HB_FD_187147 | JGI IMG/M metagenome (GOLD analysis project Ga0209777, IMG submission 187147) | Freshwater lake sediment microbial communities from the University of Notre Dame, USA, for methane emissions studies -HBP12 HB (SPAdes)... | ecosystem: Environmental > Aquatic >...
ACGAGTGTGCAACTCGTTTCGACCGCGGCGAACATCGACCGAGCAGATCCGCTCGAGCTCTTCGATCGCAGTCAAAGTCGATTTCACGATTGTGAAATGCGCTCTGACCGCGATCGGGGTCCGTAAGCCCGTTTCTAAATCGACTTGGACCGCTCCGGAAGTCCTTTCGCCCGTTTTTCAACCGCTCTCGACCGCTCCGACAGCCCTTGAGCCGCATTCCAAGGGCATGTGGACCAGAGTAAGCGACCGTTTCACAGTCTCTTCCGGCCTTCGCGGCCATCCCCGGCCACCCTTGCCACGGGATGCTTATCTTGCCTCGGCAACCAGAACTCGACCAGGAACGAGCTGCCGACCCCGGGCGCGCTGGTGAGACGGATGCGGCCCCCCATCTTCTCGACGATGTGGCGCGAGATCGTCAAGCCAAGCCCGGTGCCCCCGTACCGGCGCGTCGTGCTGCCGTCCGCCTGGGTGAAGCTGTCAAAGATAGCCGCCTGCCGCTCGATGGGAATCCCGATGCCGGTGTCCGCCACCGTGAGGTGCACTCGGACTTCCCGGTCCATTTCAGCCGAGATACGCACACTGAGCGCGATCTCCCCTTTTTCGGTGAACTTGACCGCATTGCCGACGAGGTTGCTGATCACCTGACGGATGCGCCCCGGGTCCCCTCTCAGATGCTCCGGGGAGTCGGGCGGATAGTCGCAGTTCAGCTCGAGTCCCTTCTGATGCGCGGCGACGGCGAACAGCTCGACCGATTCCTCCACGATCGAGCGGAGGCTGAAGTCGACAATCTCCAGGACCATCATGCCCGACTCGATCTTGGACAGGTCGAGGATGTCGTTGACGATTGCGAGCAGCGTCTCCGCGCTGTCGCGGATGACCGCCGCGTACTCCCTCTGCTCGGAGCCCAAGGGCGAATCCATGAGGACGTCGATCATCCCCAGGATCCCGTTCATCGGCGTGCGGATCTCGTGGCTGGTGTTGGCGAGGAACTCCGACTTCGCGCGGCTTGCCGCTTCGGCGGCTTCCTTGGTCTCCCGCAGGTCGCGTTCCATCCGGCGCTGCTCGGTCACGTCGAGCATGACCCCGAAGATCGTCGGCTGACCCTCGAACTCGGTCGCGGAGCGGAAGTCCTCCGCTTCCACGATGACACCGTCCTTCCGCCGCCAGCGGAGGTGGTAGCGGTTCCTCGAGGTCTCCGACCCCGCGGCGTCTCGGGAGTGAAGATAGCGGCGCAGCAGAACGCGGTCCTCCTCCACCACGCAGTCCAGGATCGAGTGCATCGTGAGCAGCTCGTCCTGACCGTATCCGGTGATTTCCGCCATCTTCGGGTTGACGTACAGGAAGCGCTCGCCGCGGATGATGTAGATCCCGACCAGGGACTGTTCGACCAGGTTGCGGAACCTCACCTCCGCCGAGCGAAGCGCCTCCTCGCCCCGCTTGCGCTCGCTGATGTCATGGAAGCTCCAGACTCGACCGGTGAGCTCGGCGCCGATCCGCTGCGGGCGAGAGTAGCGCTCGTACACCCTGCCGTCGGTGAACTCAACGAGATCCTGGCTTTCCCGTTCCGGATGTTTGTATAACTCCTCGACCCCTTTCAGGAACTCCTCGGGATCCTTGAGCTGGTTCACCACGTGATTCAGCAGACGGCGATCATCGCCGCAGGAAGCCAGCTCCTCGGGGATCCTCCACATGTCGAGAAAACGGCGATTGAGGCGGGTGACGTTGCCGTTTCGATCCACCACGAGGATCCCATCCTCGGTGGACTCGATGGTCGCCTCGAGGAGTCCGAGAGAATTCGCCAGAGCTTTCTGGGCCCGTTTGCCGGAGCTGACGTCTCGCAGCACGACGGCCAGGTACGCCGGCTCGTTGCTGTCGGTGTGCTGCACCGGAAATGCCGTGATCTGGACGATCAAGGGAGTTCCCGTGGAAGCGTCCGCGACCTCGCCTTCGCCTTCCCAATGCCCGCCGGATCGGACCACCGGCAGCATCTTGTCGCGGAGGAGCGCTTGCGTCTCCTCGGGCATGGCATCGAAGATGCCGCGCCCTTTCAAGTCTTCGTCCGGCGAGAAACCCGCCATTTTCCGCCCGGCGGCGTTCAGGTAGTGGTACCGCGCATCCAGGGTCGCGATGCCGATCGAGTCGGAGCTGTTCTCGGACAGGGCAACGAGCTTGCGTTGCTCTTCCTGGGCGAGCCTGAGCTCGAAGGTCATTTCCTCGGCCAGGGCCAGCGCTCGCGAGCGTGTCGCGGCGAGAGACCATACGAGAAGGGCGGATAGACAGCTCACCAGGATCCCGAGCAAGAGGATGATCTTTGGTCCCTCGCTCCGGGTCGCGATCTCGAAGGGGGGCAGGCTGGAGAAGCGCACGCGCCATTTCTGGTTCCAGAGCCGGACCGAATCCTCCGCCTGGTACTGCGCCTGCGCGAGGCCGCCGTGTCTGTCGCCCTCACCGGAATCGTAGAGGACCTTCCACAAGTCCGGCCCGGCAGGCTCGAGGATCTGCACATTCAGATAGGTCGAATCCGAACGCGCGAGAGATTGCGTCAAGGCGGGAACGCGGACCGGGGCCGCGACCCATCCGAGGAACGCGCCGCGGCGCTGATCGACGGTAGAGGCGGGAACCCCGTTGCGGTAGACCGGAACGCAGAGGGTCACATCGCCGACGTCGCTTCCCGCCTTCGGCGCGAGCATGCCGGACACGAGGCGTCCTTGGCCGGTGTCCCGCACTTCCTCCAGCATATCGCGTGCTTCCAGCCAGGGAGGCGGCGCACCCGGAGGAGGCGCCGGCAGGATCCACATTCCTTCCATGCCGGGGCAGGTGTGCTCGAAGTCCATGGCCCTCAGATACCGTTGCCATGTCTCCGGTTCGACCTCACGGCTTGCCACGAAGAGGCCGACCGCGCCGCGCACCGCGTTCTCGTAGTTTTCGAACGCGACCTGAAGTCCGCCCTTGGCGTGCTCGACCTCGAACAGGAATCGGTCATGCGCCTTGCTGCGAACCTGGTGTAGCTCCAGGTTGTAGACGAGAAGGGTCAGCAGAGTTCCGAGGGCGAGGCAGCCGAGGACGACGGCCGAGGCGCTGAGCCGACGCCGGGGTCCGGCCTGCGACTCCTCGGGAAGGCGCCTCATGATCCCTAAGCCGCCGTTCCGCTCGAGCGGGGCGAGGACGCGGATTCGACGGTGATCGCAATCGCAGAATGCAGCCTGGCTCTCATCCTCACCACCATTCCTGTTTCCGGACGCGCTCGGTTCGCGCGGCAGACCCCTGCCCCGCAGGCAGGCCAGGTGCCTGATTGCCAGCGAATGCCCGTCTATCTCGTAAGATTTCGGCGGGAATCGAGCCCGTCTTTAGGTCAACGCCGGTCGGCCGGCTGCGGACCGAGCCCGAAGTCCCGAAAATGGCAGACTCGCGGCCGCCCGGCGTCCAGATCCCACAGGTGGAACGAGTTTCCTTGGCAGAGACGCCATTCGGGGCACTTCTCGCAGGGGCCGGCCTTCATCCACGTGCGGTCCCGGAACGGCGCGAACTTCCGTTCCCAGACATCGACGAACGAGTCGGCCTCGATGTTCCCCTGCGCAAATCGCCGGTCGATGTTCGGACACGCGAGGATGTCCCCGTTCACCATGACCCCGGCGACGTTGATCCCGGCCCGGCAGAAGTATTGCGCGTCGCGCACGCGGCACTCGAACGACGCTCCCAGGTATCCGGATTCGGACAGGTTCACGTTCATGTCCGTCTGTCGCCGCCACTCGATGATCATCTCGAGCAGTCGCCGGTATTCGTCCGCATCGAGGAACAGCTCCGGATTGCCGCCGGCGCGCCCGATCGGCGAGATGGTGAAGAGCCGCCAGTCGCGCACGCCGATCGATTTCAGGAATGCGCGGACCTCGGGCAGCTCGCCCAGGTTCCGGCGATTCACGCACGTCACCACGTCCATCGCCTGGTAGAACCGGTCGGCGGTCAGCCACGAGATCGTCGCCGCCGCTCGCGCGAATGAGCCCTTCCAGCCCCGCATCCAGTCATGGTTCGCTTCCATGCCGTCCAGGCTCACCGTGATCGACTGCAGGCCGGCGTCCTTCGCGCGACGCACGGTCTCGCGCGTCCAGGCGAAGCCGTTCGTCACCATCCCCCACGGGAACTCGAGGCGCGTGATCGCCGTGCCGAGCTCGAAGAGCCCCGGGTAGCAGAGCGGCTCGCCTCCCGACATCGCGACGCAGACGGCATGCGGATCGTAGCGATTCTTGATCTCGACCAGTGTTTTCAGGATCGCGCGCGCGTCGAGATGCCCCGCGCGCGATTCCCGCGTGCAGTCGCTCCCGCAGTGGATGCAGTCGAGGTTGCAGTCATGCGTCAGCTCGAGGAAGAGAGAACGCAGCTCGTGGAGCTTCCGAGCGTGCGTTTGATGCACCGGGATCAGGGCCGCTCGGGCCCAGCCGGGGAGCCTAGGGCCGGCCATCCGTCTCCGGAGGATCGTCCTCACGGGGAGTGGGCGGTCCCGGCCACAGTTCGACGATGATCCCGTGCTCCTCGAACGTCCCAATGAACCATCGTCCGCTCCCGAACTCCGTCTGGATTGGAGCGATCGGGACCGATCGCCCCGCAAACGCCCCGTCGTGCGCCGGTCCGTCGATGTCGTCCACGCGAATCAGGCAGGCTTGGCCACAGGGGAGCGCATTCGTGTCCATGATCCAGTGACCGCCGGCGTCGGTGAAGGCCGTGGTGAGCGAATCGGGGCCGGTGCTGTCGTCCATCCGAACGCGGATCCCCTCGATGGGTCTGCCGCTTATCTGACGGACCGTCCCATCGAGCTTGTAACGGGCGTAGGGCATCCCGTATTCCGGGGCAGGACCGTCGTGCGGGCTTGTGGATTGGCCGCATCCGATCCCGAGCAACGCGCCGAAGCAGACGCAGATCGCCTTGGACAACGACCAGGAAACACGTCGACACAACCACATGGCGACTACCTCCGGGTTGGGGCATCGACACCTGAAACGGCGGTCAATACAACCACCAAAGGGACTCAAAGATCAGCCATCGAGACGGCATGATTGTATTCTCTTCCAATGCGAACCGGGAATCCCTGACTTGACCGGTTCGCCTCGAAAACCCGACGCTCGTGGCATGGGAGCCGTCATGGAACCGACCGCGCGGGGACTCCACCAGTTCGAAGTTCTGTTCCTCCACCCCGCGGGGAGCGACGATCCGCAGCGCGTTTCGCTCGCGATCGGCCTTCTCGAATGGGTCCGCCTCTGGTTCGAGAGCCGCAACGTGCGCGCCACGCTCTGGCCGGAGACGGCCGTCGATCCGCAGGGCCATCGCCGCTTCATCATGCGCCCGGCGGCCTGGGGACCTCCCGAGATCCGGCGCAAGCTCGAGCTCACGCCGACGGCCGAAGGGGTCATCTATCTGAACCTCGACAGCGGCCCGGGTCCCGCGATCGCGAATCTCGCCCTCGAGGACCGGCGCGGCGAACGGCTCGCGCAGATGGCGATCCCGCTCTCTCCCGACGGCATCTACGAGAACGTCCCGGGCGCGATCCAGGGGCTGCTGAAAGCGCTCGATCATGCGTTTCCGCCGCAGACTTCCGCCGAGCTGTTTCACACGGAGGATCGCGGGACCGCGCTCGCCTCGCTCTACGCGATCGAGCGGACGGTCGCATTCGGCGTCGGCGTCGGCGGGGACGACCCGCAGCGTCTGCTCGAGCCGATCCTCCAATGCCTGCAACGCGATCCATCGCATCCGATCGCCCGCGAGTGCTTGACGCGCATGGCCGCCGCGATGATCGAGACCGGGCGCGCCGACAACCAATCGGCGGCCCTGAGCGCGCTCGAGCGATGGTGCGCTTTCGCGCCGCTCGCGGCAGCCCCCTCCTTTCATCTCGCCCTCGCCCGCCAGCGCCTCGGGCGCGCCGAGGAGGCGCGCGCCGCTTACGAGGACGCCTTGCGGCGTGATCCGACCTATCTCCCCGCGCTGCAGGGATACGCGGACTGGCTCGCGAGCCGCGGGTTCATCGATCAAGGGCTCGCGGTCCTGCTGCAGGCGTTCGGGCGGACGAGTTTCACAGGGAACCTCTTCGATCAGGCGGGATGCCTTCTCGCGAACGCGGGACGCCTGGGCGAGGCGGAGCCGTACTTCCGCCAGGCGATCGAGGCGGGCGGACCCTCGACCGCGCACACGAACCTGGCCCGCGCGCTTCTCGGACGGAACCGTGAGGAGGAAACGCTCGACGCGCTGACGAAAGGGCTCGCCGCCGGAATCGACTCGTCCCTCCTCGAGCTGCTTGCCGAACTCTCACGCCGCCCCGGGCTCGTCGCCGCGCGGGCGCGTGCCGTCCTTCGCGGTCGGATCGCCGAAGGGAGCGCGGACCCCGGCATCCTGAGGACTCTTATCGAATTGAGCCTCGAGTTGGATGGTCCCGATGCCGCCGCGGTCCAGGCCCGCCGCCTGATCGAACTCGTCCCGTTCGGCGAAAGCCGGCGTTACGCCCATGCGGTGATCCTGCAGGCGAAGATCCGCGATTTCGAGAAGCGTTGGGACACGGCCGTGGGCCAGGTGGCCGAGAAAGATCCCGCGGAGGCGGCCGCGTTCTTTCAAGAGGTCGTCGGGATCGAGCCGGAGTTCGGCCGCGCGCACTTCCTCCTCGGGGTCGCGCTCGAGAGGCTCGGACGGATGCGCGAGGCGACCCCGCACCTCGAGCAGGCGCTTCTCCGGGAAGGGGACGACCCCGCGGTCCTCGATCTTCTCGCGCGCGCGCGCGGGGATGCCGGCGATCTGCCGGGCGCGGCGCAGGTCCACTATCGCGCCGCCGCCCTGGCGCCGAAGGACCCGCGGATCCTTCGAAACGCGGCCGTCTCGCTGGTTCGGGCCGGCTTCATCGAGGAAGGGATCGGCCTTGCCGGCATCTCGCTCGCGATCCGGCCGGACCAGCCGGACCTGATCGCGCTCGTCCGTCAGCTCGCGACCGCCGGGAAGAAGGACGCACGCGCCAATCTCGCCGAACGCCTCTCCGGGATCCTCAAGCGCAAGAAGCGCTGACGTGGCGGCGGCCGGGAGGGACGCGACCGCCACTTCAGGCTACTTGATCAGCCGGCGCTTCATCAGGAAGAGCGCGATCACGCAGGAAAGCGGCGCCAGAACGGCGAGATAGACCACGTTCCACGCCCAGTAGGATGGAAACCAGCCGAGGAACGCGCCCCGGATCAGCAACGCGACGTGCGTCAGCGGCAGCACCCACGCGACCACCTGCGCCCACGGGGGGAGGATGTTCACGGGGAAGAACGTCCCGCTGAACATGAACATCGGGAACACGAAGAGGAAGAACGGGAAGTTGAAGTTGTCGATGCTCGGCACGAGGGCGGTCGCGATCAGGCCGCACCCGGCGAAGAGAAGCCCGCTCACGATCGCGATCGGCAGGGCAAGCAGACCGGCCGGATAGGAGACGAGACCGAACGCCGTCATCACGCCGACCATGATCACGGTCGTGATGATCGCCTTCGTCGTCCCCCAAAGGATCTCGCCCGCGATCACGTCCTCGACGAGGAGCGGCGTCGCGATGATCGCGTCGAACGTCTTCTGGTAGTACATCCGAACGAAAGAAGAGTAGGTCGTCTCGGTGAAGGCGAAGAACATGATCGCGACCGCGACGACGCCGGGCGCCATGAACGGGAGATAGCCGACCGAGATCCCCTGGTAGTTGACCTTGCCGATCATCGATCCGAGCCCCAGGCCGAAGGCGAGAATGTAGAAGATCGGCTCGAGGAGCGGCGGCAGGAAGTTCGTCTTCCAGGTCTTGCGGTAGACGTCCATGTCGCGCTGCCACACGCGCCAGGTGCGGGATGAGACGTTCGCCAGGGTTTGCGACTTGGGGGGCATCGTGAACGGCTCCTATTCGCGCAGCGCGCGCCCGGCGCGGCGCAGGAAGACGTCCTCGAGCGTCGCGCGGCGCAGCAGGCGCTCCTGGTGCGGGAACCGCTCGGAAAGCTGGCGGGCGCCGTCCTCGCCGGGACGCAGGTAGATCAAGAGCCGGTCCTCGACCGTCTCGTTCGGCCAGCCCGTCTCCGCGATCCACGCCGTCAGTTCGGGCCGAAAGTTCCACACCTCGACGACCTCCTCGCCGACCTCGCGCCGGATCAGGTCGTCGGGCGTCCCCTCGAGGAGGATCTTCCCCTCGTCCATCAGGATCACGCGGTCGCAGAGCTGCTGCGCCTCCTCCATGTAGTGCGTCGTCAGGAGGACGGTCACCCCTTCGGCGCGGAGGCTGCGCGTCCTCTGCCAGATCAGGTGGCGCGCCTGCGGGTCGAGACCGGTCGTCGGCTCGTCGAGGATCAGGAGGCGCGGGCGGTTCATCAGGGCGCGCGCGAGGATCAGGCGCCGCTTCATCCCGCCGGACAGCTCGCGGATGTCGCTCCGGGCGCGATCCTCGAGCTGCATCATCCGGAGCAGCTCGTGCGCGCGCTCGCGCGCGGCCGCGCGCGGTGCATTGAAGTAGCGCGCATAGACGAGGAGATTCTTCTCGACCGTGAAATCGGGATCGAGATTGTCTTCCTGGGGGCAGATCCCGAGGGCGGCTTTGACCTCGCGCGGGTGGCGCGTGACGTCGAGCCCGAACACCCGCACCGAACCCGACGTGATCGGCGTGAAGCAGGAGACCATCCGGACCGTCGTCGTCTTGCCGGCACCGTTCGGCCCGAGGAATCCGACGCACTCCCCCGCGCGCACGTCGAAGTCGATTCCGTTGACCGCGACGAAGTCGTCGTAGCGCTTGACGAGGCTGCGCGCCTCGATGACGGATTGACCGGCGCCGGTCGCTCCCGTCGGTCCTCCCGACACCTTGGAATCCAATGCGGACATCGAGGATGAGCCTACCATCGACCCCTCGGGTCGCGCCCGATTTTGGTAGGATCTTGCCGATGCGATCCCAGCCGTTCATCTCGGGCTCGGCCCTGAGCCATCTCGAATGCGCCCGCTGCGCGCGCCGCGATGAGCCGGACCGGCCGCGGACCGTCTGTCCGGCCTGCGGCGGCCCGTTGTACGCCCGTTACAACCTCGCCCGGCCCGATCTGCGCGGGCTCCCGTGGGACTTCGGCGGGCGTTCCACCGACATCTGGCGCTACAGCGAGCTTCTCCCCGTGCGGTCGCCGCGCCATCGGATCGGCCTCGGCGAGGGGATGACGCCGCTCATCTCCGCTCCCCGACTCGCCCGCGCGCTCGGCTTCGATGACCTCCTCATCAAGGACGAAGGACGCAACCCGACCGGATCGTTCAAGGCGCGCGGCATGGCGGTCGCCATCGCGCGCGCGGTGGAACTGGGCGTGCGCGCGTTCACCGCGCCGTCCGCGGGCAACGCAGGGCTGGCCCTCGCCGCCTACGCTGCTCGCCACGGGGCGCGGGCCCTGGTCGCATTCCCCGTCGACATCCCCGGGATCTTCGTCCGTCAGTGCCGGGCCTACGGGGCCGAAGTGATCACGGCGGGCGCGACGATCCGCGAGGCGGGGGCGGCCCTGCGCGCCCACATCGAGGAGAAGTCCGCCTGGCGCGACGCCTTCGATGTCTCGACCTTGCGCGAGCCGTATCGCCTCGAGGGCAAGAAGACGATGGGCTACGAGATCGCCGAGCAGATGAACGGCGCTCTCCCCGACGCGATCGTCTATCCGACCGGCGGCGGGACCGGGCTCATCGGGATCTGGAAGGCGTTCGAGGAGATGGCCGCGCTCGGCTGGATCAACCCGGCCACCGCCCGGCCGCGGATGATCGCGGTCCAGATGAAGGGATGCGCGCCGATCGTCGAGGCGGCGCTCGCCCGCGCCGATCGCGCGAAGCCGTTCGCCGATGCGCAGACCCGCTGCTGGGGGCTGCGCGTCCCCGCGCCGTTCGCCGATCGAGAGATCCTGAGCACGCTGCGCGCGAGCCGCGGCGCAGCGATCGCGATCGGCGAGGAGGAGCTCGCTCCGGCTGCCGATCGCGCCGCGCGCGCCGAGGGGATCGATGCGTCGCCGGAAGGAGCGGCCGTCATCGCGGCCCTCCCGCACCTGCGGGAGGTCGGCGTTCTCGCGGCGACCGATCGCGTTCTCGCCTTGAACACGGCCGCATCGGGGATGTATCAGTGATTCCGATTCTCGCGCCGCGGGTACGCTAGCGCGCGACGAACCACACGCCGGCGAGGATCAGACCGATCCCGACGTACTGCAGCGAACTCAGGCGCTCGCCGAAGAGAAACCAACCGAAGATCAGGATCACGAGGTATCCGAGGCTCACCATCAGCGGGTAGGCCAGACTGATCTTCAGGCTCTTCAATGCGACCGAGTAGCAGGCGAGGTTCGCGGCGAAGCAGAACAGTCCCAGCAGGTACGACCAGCTGAGGAACGGCGCGAGGGCGCCGCCGATTGGGACGAGCGGCCGGACGCCGCGGCTCATCGAGTACTTGATGAGTACGTTCGCGAACGCATTCAGGGTGAGCGCCGCGCCGAGAAACAGGTAGGCAGGCATCGTCCGCGCGTCCCCCGATCCTTACCGCCGCGACCTCGGACCCGCGCCACCGGGCGGATTGCTCCCCGGATCCTCGAAGAGGCCGAGTTGCTCCGGCCCGAGCGGCAGCGCCGCCATCACCTGCTCGATCCACGATTCCCGCGACCACGCCGGCAGGCGCACGCACTCAACCCGGAAGTCCTTCATCAGGACCTCGATGGTCCGATCGATCGCCTGCTGGTAATCGGACGCGGTGTCACGGATCCCGTCGAAGCGCGGCCCCTCGACGATCGGGACCTTGACCAGCAGGCCGTAAGTCGGCAGCCACGAGGCGACCAGCTCGTCGAAGACCCGCATCCGGCCGTACTTCTCGACGAGATATGCGTAGTTGTCAAGGACGGCGCGATCGCAGACGATCACGTCATGGTGGACCATCTCCTCGATCTCGCGTGCGATCTGGGTGTGAAGGATCCATGCTTGCGCGTCGACCGTAGTGTCGCGGTTGAGCGGGAGCGGGCACGAGCGCGCGACCTCCTTCACCATGTCGACCCGAAGATCGAGGCGCTTCATCCGCGCGGCCAGCTCGAAGCAGAGCGTCGTCTTGCCGACGCCGTGCGACCCGACGAAGGCGACCTTCAGCGGGAAGGGCTCGGAACGCGGGACCTCGCTGTCGTAGGGGGACCCGCCGTCGTATTCATGCCTCGTCACGGGCGCGAGCTTAACACGGTCGCGCGCGCGCGGCAACGGCGCCCGCGCGGCCACTCACAACGGATGGGACGCGACGTCGCATGACTCGAATCCGCATCGGCGCGTCGCTCTACTTGATCCCAGACGAGGACTGGGAGGACTGGGTCCGCCGGGGACGCGTCCCCCCCGACGCTTGGGTGATCTCCCCATTCTGGACCCAGGGGACCTGGCGCCTCGCGGAGACGATGGAGGTCTACCATCTCTTCGTCCCCTCCCGGTCGGAGCTGCGCGACCGGCCCGCACCGGGGATCACGGACATCATCTTCTCCCGGCACGGCATCTCGATCACCGAGCTGCTCGCGCTCCTGAATCTCGCCATCGCCGCGTGTCTCTACCTGATCTGGCGCGGCGACTACGAGCCGCATCTCTGGTGGCTCTCGCAGTTCATGCGCCGCTTCGTCGGGGACGGTCGCGGTTTCGTTGCCGTCATTGTTCCGATGTTCCTGCATGCGAACCTGCAGCACGTGTTCTTCAATGTGATCGCCCTTCTCGCCGCCGGGACCGCGGTCGAGTACTTTTACGGCCGCTGGAAGATGCTCGCAGGCTATCTCCTCGCCGGCTACGGCGGCGCGGCCCTCTCGTTCTTCGCGCGCCCGAAGCCGCTCCTGTCGGTCGGCGCATCAGGGGCGATCTTCGGGCTGTACGGGCTCTGTCTTCTCCTGTTGTTGCGCCACTTCCGCCGATTCAGCGTCCGCCAGCGCTGGAAGACCCTGCGGATCTACATCCCGATCCTGGTCCTCGCCGTGATCCCGGCGATCTTCGGGGGGGACTTCTACTCGCACCTCGGCGGGTTCCTGACCGGCTGCGTGATCGGGGTGTTCCTGCCCGCGAGCCCGCGCATCGCCTTCATGTACAAGCGCCCGGAAGAGGTCGCGCCCCCACCCATCGAGGAGGCGCCGCCGCAAGTCGAGCCAAGGTGATCCCGGAATCCCCATGAACCGCCCGCGTTCGACCGACCGCAGCCTCTTCCGTTTCTGCCCCTTCTGCGGCTCCCGACTGGATGGGCGAACCTGCCCCGCCTGCGGCTACGTCCAGTACCGCAGCCCGATCTGCGGCGTGGCTGCGGTCATTCTCGAGCGGGATCTGCCTCCGGATCTGCCCCGGGATTTGATCGAAGGATCCGGCCCCTTCCCCGCTGACGCCGCCGATCGTCCCCTCCGCGTCCTCCTCGGCCGCCGCAGGCCGGGGGTTTCGCGCGGCGGGCTCTGGTGCATCCCCTGCGGCTACGTCGAGTACGACGAGGAAATCCGCGAGGCGCTCCGGCGCGAGACGCTCGAGGAGACCGGCCTCATCGTCGAGCCGGGCGACGTGATCGCGGTCCACTCGAACTTTCACGATCCGGACTCCCAGACAATCGGGATCTGGTTCCGCGTCCGCGCGATCGGCGGGACCCTCCGCCCGGGCGACGATCTGGACGCCCTCGCGTTCGCGTCCCCCGCGAATGCCGACCTTCCGCTCGCGTTCCCCACCGACGAACTCGTTCTCTCGGAGATGCTCGAAATCGGTTATCCTTTGTAGGCGCGCGACTCGAACCAAGTCGGCTGGAATGGGAGACCGCCCCATGCGATCCCGAATGGGCATCGGATTGTGTCATGCAGCGATCCTCTTGCTTCTCGCCGCCATCGCCCGAGCGGACACGGGCGCATACTGCGGACTCGAGATTCCCTTTCTCTCCACATCCGGCGTCGGCACGCCCCAATCGATCGACATCGGCGGGGATGGCGTGAGCGACCTGCTCATCCACGGCGGGAGCGTCCTTTACGGTTTGGAAAGGCTCGATTCGCAAACCCAGCTCCTCGTCCGGCAACCGGACGGACGATGGGTCCATCGCGAGCAATGGGGCTTCGATTACAACTACGTCGGCCCCCGTGTCTTCGACGTCGACGGAGATGGCCTGGACGACGTGATCGGCATGGACGGCGGCCATCTGCTCTACCTGCGCCAGAACGCCGGCGGCCTCCTCGAGCGGGCCGGCGACATCACGGTGACCCCACCCAGGGCCGACATGGAAGCATTGCCGCTCGGTAATGGCCTCGCCCTTGCGATCGGGCTGGTCGATCTCGAAGGAGATTACTCTACTTTCACGGCCCAGCTCGTCCGGTGGCAGGGAGCTGCAAACGGACTTCAGCGCCTCTGGTCTGATTCGCTCGGTGATTTCATCTCCAACGATCTCGTTCGTCCGTTTGTGGCGGTTGACGGCGCGGATTCGCCATACCTTGTCGGAAGGGTGGGCGACAACAATGGGACCATGCGCCTGTGGGCGATTCCGATCACCCAGACGGGTCCGGGCGCGACGGTGGAATCCCGCCCGATCAGTTTCGACAACTACGACCTGTCGGCGATCCGCTCCGGCGGACGGAGCGACCTCATCCTCTGGTCAAAGACGGCGGCGGACAGTTTGTACAAGGTCGTCCCCGGGGTCGACAGCGTGAGCCTCCTCCCCTGCAGGATCGAGGGAATGCCGAGGTTCTTCCACGGATCGCGAAACAGATACCCGACCGTCTCGCTCCGGGACGGATCGACGATCGCCGCCGTTCCGAGGATGGATTCGCTCGGTTCCTGCATCGCGTTCGTGCGGTTCAACGGCGCCGACCCACCGCGATGCGTCGGGCGCACGCGGTGGGCCGATTCGACGCCGCTCGCCGTCCTCGCCACGCTCGGCGGCTTCGAGATCCTCACGGTGACCTCCGACACGGTGGAGCTCCGGTCTTCCGAGCGACCGATCACTTCGGCCGCCGACGTCCCGTTCCGCATCCGTGTCGCGCTCGCCGCCGCCGACCTCGACGGCGACGGGATGCAGGACCTCGTGTTCGCCGGAGCGCCCCCGGATTCGGGAGATCCCTGGGAACAGATCTGGACCTCGCGAGGGATCGATCATCCCCCTTGGTTCGGCCCTCCCACGCTCGTAGGGGACTGGACCGATCCCAATGTGAACCTCTCGAGCGCGACGAACGTGACCGCCTGCGATCTCGACGGCGATGGACGTCGCGATCTCCTCTTCACGAGCGGCTGGAGGGACAGCATTCAGATCAACCCGTTCTTCCAGGATGCGGAAGGGTTCAGCGCGGGTGCTTCCACGAGCGAACCGAACCCGAACTGGTACGCCTACAACACGCGCGTGCCGGTGGCGGACTTCGATGGGGACGGTCATGCCGAAGCCGTCTACCAAACCGCCGCCCACGGCGGGGAGATCCGGACCCTGCGATGGAACGCCGACCGCACGATCGATCCCGCGGTCGGTCCGGTCGGCGAGGTGACCGGAGTGCCGGCGCTCGCAGCCGATCTCGACGGGGACGGGAGATCCGAGCTCGTGATGCTCAATCCATCCGGGACGGTCCTTTCCGAGTGGCGCATCTATCCCAGTGCGCACGCCTCGCGGAAGCTCGCCTCGCTGGAGGTGAGTTACCTGAGAGACGTCGGGTCCTGCGATGTCAACGGCGACCGCAGGGACGAGCTTACCGTCGACGAGTCCAGTGCCGGGATATCGATCTGGTCGTTGGGGGTGGACAGCGCCGCGGTCGAGCTCCGCACCGGCATCCAACTCCTCGAGAGCTACCGACATACCGTTCGCGCGATCGATCTCGACGCGGACGGAGGTATCGAGCTGGTCTACACGGATGACGACGGCTACAGCCGAACGGTCGAGATCCTGGAGCGTCCGCTGGATTCGGATTCGCAGAGCAGGATCTGGTCGATCTCGGATCCCGACGTCGATCCGGCCGACGGAGCGTCGAAGTGCTGGATCGACGTCGATCGCGACGGGGACCTCGATCTCGTGGTCGTCTGCCGGGACGGGATCCAGGTGCGGTTGAGTCCGAGCGTTCACCCTGGGGCCGGGGGCGCGTCGTCCGGGATGCTTCGCGTCCTGTCGGCCAACCCGGGAGGCGCCTCGGCGCGAGTCGCGGTGCGGCTGCCGGGCGGGGGACCCGTCTCGCTCGGACTCTTCGATGTGACGGGGCGCGCGCTCTGGCGCACGGCGGCGCAAGCGCCCGCGGGGGACTGGCTCGAGGTCCTCGTCCGCCCGCACCCGGCGGATGGCGCGATCGCGGCGGGGGTCTATTTCCTGAAGGTGGAGGGAGGGGGACGTGTGGCGACCCGTCGGATTCTCCTCGGCTTCTAGGATCCCGATCCTCCTGGCCGGCGCAGCGGTCGCGATCGCCGCCATCGCGGGGTGCGCGATCGATCGCAGCCGCAAGTATGACGGTCCGCAGGCAACCCTGATCTGTCCCGATTCCCCAACCGTTTACGACGTCTCCCCGACGATCAGCCGGGACGCACGCATCGTTGCCTGGGTTCGTGTTGGGACCGACTCGTCCGGGACAATCTTCCGGATCCTTCGCTGGGACCGCTCCATGGGATCGCAGGACGACGCGGCGGCGGTCGACACGATCTGGACAAGCTCAACGGTCGTGAACCCGATCGATCTCTCTCCCGACGGCAACCGGCTGATCGGGACTGCGTCGTACTTCCATCTTGTCCTCTGGAGCCGATGGACCGGCGGCAGGCAGATCGATCCCCCTCTCGGCTACGACGTGCTGTACCCGCGCTGGGCCGATTCGACTTCGATCCTCTTCGGCGATGACGGTCCCGAAGGACGGGGGATCTACTCGTGGAACGTGGTCACGGACCGGGTCGTCCCGATGCTCACCCGCTTCAGCGATCGCACCTGGTCCGGGACGCCGATCGGGCTCGACCGTGCCGGTGAGCGGATCTGCATGGAGGAGTATTCCAGCGGTTATGGAACGAGCGTCGCCGTCTACGACCGGAACGGGGTGGCGATCTACCGCCGGCCGGCGGCCGGCCACCCACAGTTCTGGAACATCGTCCCGGGAGAGCCCGAGGGCCTCCTCTTCCTGAACACCCAGGGAATCCTCTGGGGAACGCGACTCGCCGCGGGGGAGGCGCCATTCGCGATCCTGCACAACGTCCAGGAGTACGACGTCTCGCAGGACGGCGGGTGGATCGCCGCCAAGGCCGAGTTCGGGCCGAACGGCACCTGCCTCGTCATCGCGCCCGCGAGGGACATTCGATGACATCGCGGGTGTGGCGGATCGTTCTCGTCATGATCTGCGGCGGAGCGGCGACTGCGCCAGTGATCGCCGGTCCGTACGGCGTCGAGGGGACGGTCCTCGATCGCCTGACGCGCCGTCCGATCGCGCAGGCGCGCGTCGTTGTCGATGAGGCGCGGCAAGTCGTTGCGGTCGATTCTCTCGGACGATTCCGCGTCGACCTCCCATCGCCAGGAACCTACAGGCTGCGCGCTCTCGCCCCACGTTACGAGGGCGCCGCATGGCATTCGGTGCGGCTGACCGCTTCGGCCCCGGTCGCGCCGATCCTGCTCGAGATCGACCCGCAGATCTACCGCGTGCCGACCGTCGAGATCTACGGGGACCGCGTACGCCCCGACCCGCCCCAGTCGCCGACGCGCGTTCTGCTCGCGTCCGAGATCCGCCGCGCTCCCGGCGGCTTCCAGGACCCGCTGCGGGCGCTGCAGGAGAGCCGCTCGATCGAATCGCGCAACGACGTCGGGACGCTTCTCTCGGTGCGCGGCGGCGAGACCGACCAGATCCTCTTCCTGATGGACGGCTTCGACGTGTACAACCCCTACCGGATGCGGATCGTCCTCGGCGGGGGGATCTCCCTCGCGAATCCCGATCTCATCGAGTCGGTCGAGCTCTACGCCGGTGGATTCTCCGCGCGGTACGGCAATCGCGCATCGGGCGTGATCCAGATGCGCACCCGCGAGGGGAACCGCCAGTCGTTCCGCTCGCGCCACACGGTGTCGCTCATCGCCGCGTCGAGCGCGTTCGAGGGCCCGCTCGCCGGCGGCCGCGGTAGCTGGATCGCCGGGTTCCGCCGCACGTACTACGACCTCGTGATCCATCCTCCCAAGGGCGAGGGGACGCAGTACCCGTATCTTCAGGAAGCGCAGGGGCGCGTCGACTACGATCTTGCCCCCGGGCAGCGCGTCACCCTACGAGCGTCGATCGGGGACGAAGGGGTAAACCTGCTGTTCCGCGGCGATCAGAGCGCCGACCCGAACGCCGACGACGTGCAGACCGACGGGAGCAGCCTGACCGCGAGCGGATCGATCGAGCATACGGCGCGTCTCGGGCGCGCGATCCAGGCGACCACGAAGGTCGCGATTCTCGGCGATCGCAGCAAGATCCATTTGCTCGGGATGGAGGAGCGGTCCCTCTACGCCGACGCGCGGACGACCGAGCGGCGTCTCTCCACATCGCACGAGTGGGAGATTTCGTCCCCGCCGCACTTGACCCGCATCGGCGTCTCGTGGGACCGGTACCTCTCCCAGATCGACTGGCGCGCCGACTCGGACGCCTCGCCGACGCTGAACCCAATCCCCGATTCCCTTCGCATCGATGATCATTTGTCCTACGGCGCCCTCTGGATAGAGGACATCGCGGCAATCCGCGAGGGCTGGTTCCTCTCGGCGGGCGTGCGTTTCGAGGATGCGGGCGGGGCGGTGCCGGTCCAGGCGAGTCCGCGGGTCGCGCTCCGCGGGAAGCTCCCCTTTGGACACCGGCTCCTCCTCGGGGCGGGCCAGTTCCTCCAGTACCCCGACGGCATCGAGTCCTTCTCGCGCGAGGCGCCTCTCGCGATCGCCTCGTTCTCCCGGCTCGGTCCCGAGCGGGCGGGCCTCGTGAGCGCAGGCATGGAGGGGGGGTGGCGCCGCCTCCACTGGGACGTCGAGTCGTACGCGAGGGACACCCGCAATCTCCATGTCCCGCTCGACCGCGTGACCTATCAGGCCTCGGCAAGCGGTCACGCGATCGCGCACGGGCTCGAGACGGAGATCGATCTGAACCCGGTCCCGCGGGGGGATCGTGACGGCGCCTGGCATGAAAGGCTCGAGGTACGCCTCGCCCACGCATGGTCGAGCAGCCGTTTTCGCGGCGGGATCTTCGACCAGTGGACGCCCGTCAGCGCCGAACGCGCACAGTCCTTCTTCGGGCAAATGCGGATCCCCCTGAGCTCGAATGTACAACTCTCGACCGTACTGCGCCTCGCGTCCGGCGCGCCGTACACGCCTCTTCTCGCCAGGGTGCGCCTCTGGGAAGGGGACGGGACGGCCTACTACCGCGGGGTCTGGGGTCCGGCCTTCTCCGCGCGGACTTCCCCATACGCGCGCTGCGACGCGCGCGTTGATCGCGACGTTTCCCTCTTCGGCCGCCACGGCTCCGCGTTCATCGAGGTGATGAACCTGACGAACCGGCGCAACACCCTGTCGATCCAGTGGGACGCGGACCTTCGCGAGCGCCGCCCCGTGCGCGGACTGCCGATCATCCCGTTCATCGGTCTCAGTCTCTGGAACTAGCGGACGCGAGCTGCTATCATCCCGCCGGCTCATCCGGGACATCGGAATACACTCCAGGGAGGTTCCCATGAAACGTTTTGCTATCGCGTGCATTCTCCTCGGCGTCATCGCATTCCCCGCCGCCGGTCTCGATCTGTCGGCGCGGCCGATCGGCCCCGTTCATACATGGACGGTTTCGGATCTCGCACGGTGTTCGCCGAGCTGGCTCGAGGTCAAATTCGTCGAGGGATCGAACGTCCGCATTGAGAACGGACGCTTCGCGGACGATTCCGGCCTTGATCTCGCCGGTCTCCAGCGCGTCCTCGCGACCGAGATGGTCCTCGACACGCGTCCGACAATCGATCACGACCGCGCCACGCTCCGCGCCTGGAAGAGGATCGGTGAGATCCGCTCCGGCGTCACCGGTCCCGACCTCTCGCTCTGGTTCGACATCAAGATCGATGGCGGACCCGCCGCCGTCGCCCGCCTCGTCAACGCGCTGAACGATCTGCCGGAGGTCGAGATCGCGCACCCCGTCGCGATCCCGGAACCGGCGTCGATCATCCCCGGCGTCACGGCCGTCCCGGCGGGGGGCGACGCGGGCGAGGACAGGAGCACGACCCCGGATTTCACCGGCAGCCAGGGTTACTTGAACAATCCGCCCGTCGGTCTGAATGCGCCCGCCGCCTGGACGCTCTTGGGCGGCATGGGAGCGGGCGAGCACTACATCGACGTCGAGCTCTGCTGGACCCTCAATCACGAGGACTTCGACCATTCCAAATTGTTCTACGTCGGAGGGGCCGCCCAGGATCCGCAGTACGAGCCGCACGGGACCGCGGTCCTCGGGGAGACCCTCGGGCAACACAATGGGTTCGGCATCAACGGGTTCGCCCCCGACGTGAACTACGGCGTCGTCGCCGTTACGGTGGCCGAGTGGCCGAACGTCCCACAGTACTTCCAGGAGGCAATCGACCATCTCTCGCGGGGCGACGTCTGGCTGATCGAGCTGCAGATGTACCCGGCCGGCAAGAGCGCCACGCCGATGGAGTACCTGCAGGTCAACTATGACGTCATCTGGACCGGCGTCTGGGCGCGCGGGATCGTCTGCATCGAGGCGGGCGCGAACGGCAGCCAGAACCTTGACGATCCGAGCTGGAATCGAATCTTCGATCGCACGTTCCGCGATTCCGGCGCGATCATGGTCGCGGCGGGTACTCCGCAGGGGCTGATCGCCGAATCCTTCACGAACTACGGCAGCCGGATGGACGTGCACGCATGGGGCGACGGCATCACGACGACCGGCTACGGCGACTTGTACAATCCCGACCATACCCTGCAGAGGATGTACACCGCGCAGTTCAACGGGACCTCGGGCGCTTCCCCGATGGTCAACGGATCGGCCCTCTGCCTGGAGGGGATCGCGCGCGCGTACCTGGGCGCGCCGCTCGACCCGATCACCCTGCGCAGGATCCTGCACGACACGGGGACGCCGTACCACGGCAGCCGGATCATCGGCCCGCGCCCGGATCTCGCCCCCGCGTCCCAGGCGGTCCTCTCCCTCGGTGCCACCCCGGAGTCGCCGATGGACGCCGCGATGCGCGCCATCGTGTGCCCGAACCCGTTCCACTCGAGGGCGGAGATCCGTCTCGACGCGCCGCAGGGCGGGCCGGCGCGCGTGCTCATCTTCGACGCCTCTGGACGTAGGGTCCGCACGCTGGCGGACGGCCGCGCGGCAGCGGGCCAGCGCAGCTTCTTGTGGGACGGAACGGACGAAACGGGCCGGGCCCTCGAGAGCGGCGTGTATTTCTACAGGCTCGACGCGGGTCGTGCGTCGGGCGCCGGGAGGATCGAGATCATCCACTGACCTCGAGCCCGATCCCGTTTTCCGCTTCCGACAACCGCCCCCATCGCGGGGCGGTTGTCCGTTTCGCGCGCGTGCTATGATCCGCTGGATCGTCGGGCCGAATCGGGGCGGTTGGGAGAGGGAGGCATCCGTGACGCGCGCAAGCTTCGTTTCAAGGGCCCGCAAGGGCGATCACATCAAGCGGGTCGGCATCATCTTCGCCGGCGGTCCCGCTCCGGCCGCAAACGCCGTGATCAGCTCCGCAGCCGTGAGCTTCCTCGATGACAACCGCGAGGTCATCGGCTTCATGTACGGCTACGAGAACCTGCTGAGCTACCACCCGACGACCCGTCCCCTCGTCGCCGGCGAGGACTACATCACCTTCACGCACAAGGACGTCACCGGGAATCGGAACTCGCAGGGGATCCTGATCGGCACCTCCCGCGCCAATCCCGGGAAGGGGATCGCGAACCCGGCCGACCTCGATAATCCCGAGAAGACCGCGAAGCTCAAGAATGTCTATTCGGCCCTCGTCGACCTCGGAATCGACGCGTTGATCTCGATCGGCGGCGACGACACGTTGAAGACCGCGAACTTTCTCTACCAGTACCAGATGCGCCTTCCGGAGGGCTTGAAGAGGATCGCGATCGTCCACCTCCCGAAGACGATCGACAACGACTACCAGGGGATCGACTTCACGTTCGGATACTTCACGGCCGTCGACTTTCTCGCCAAGGAAGTGAAGAACCTCCGCGCGGACGCAGAGGCGGGCCGCTGTTACTACATCTGTGAGTGCATGGGCCGCAAGGCCGGCTGGCTCTCCTACGGCGTCGGGATCGCGGGCGAGGCGAACATGGTCTTCTCGCTCGAGGACGTCGACGAGGAGATGACGTTCGAGGATGAGGTCATCCATCCGGAAACGGGCGCCGTCCGCAGGGAGCGGAGGTTGCGCGTCGAGTCCCTCGTCGACCAGATCGTGAACCTGATGCTGATCCGCGAAAACCGGGAACACAAGCTCTTCGGCACCGTCGTGCTCGCGGAGGGGCTCGCGGAGCTGTTTCCCGAGAAGTTCATCCGCGGGATCCCGAAGGACGAGCACGGCAACATCTCGATCGGCCGGATCGACATCGGCAAGGAGATCGCCCGCCTGGTCGGCGACGAGTATCACCGCCGGACCGGCAAAGAGAAGAAGGTGATCGGGCTGCAGATCGGCTACGAGTCGCGGTGCGCTCTGCCGCACGCGTTCGATGTCATGCTCGGCAGCCAGCTCGGGATCGGCGCGTATCGCGCGCTCGTCGAGGAGAACCTCGACGGACACATGGTCAGCGCGACCGGTCAGCTCGAGCTGATGTACGTCCCCTTCCACAAGCTCGTGAATCCGCAGAGCCTGAAGACCGAGGTCCGCTTCATCCGGCGCGGGTCGGACTTCCATCTCCTCGCCCGGTTTCTCGAGAGCCGGACGGAGGTGCGGGAGAGCTAGCGGCGGGTGACGGACGCGGTTCGCTAGCGGACCGCGCCGCTCAAGATCCGCTCCGCGAGCGCATGAAGCTTCCCGTGCGCTCCGGGACCCATGTCCTCCAGCTCGACCCGCTCGAACCCCTCTGTGACCTCACGCTGATCGGTCTCGCTGAAAACCTGATCCGCGATGCGAAAGAGGATCTGATCCTCCTTCTGGATGTGGCCCTGCAGGAGGGTGACGTAACCGTGCGCGGCGGCGGCGAAGCGATCCGCCGCGTTCGCCTCGAGCGCGCCGGCCATCTCACGGATGAAGCCGCGCCCGATCTCGTGCTCGTGAAGCATCACCGCGACCGGTCCCGTCTGGGCCGTGTAACCGTATGCCGCAAGCCGCGGAAAGAGGTGCTTCTCCTCTTTGCCGTGATGGCACCTGTCCGCGAGTTCGCGCAGGAACGTCAGGATGTGGGCCGCCGTCGCCTGCGGGAGAACGCCGCCCTCCGCGCCGGTCGCGACGGCGTCGAGCACGCCGAGGACCTTTTCGATCAGCCGGTGCTCATTCATCAGAGTCTGGGTCGGGTTCATGGGAATCGTCCTCCTTACGGGGAAAGCGTCGCTCTCCGCGCCCTTTCCGGCGATGACATTGGTCACAGGCCCGGTGCAAACTATGGGGCATGGTCGGTATTGATGACCCAGATCGCGCCCCGTCCATCGCGGTCCTCCGACGGGTCCCGTTCTTCGCGGGGCTTGATTCCGCCGCGCTCGCGGAATTGCGGGACGCGTGCTGCGTGGTTCACCTCGAGAAGGGGGAGGATCTCTTCCAGGAGGGGGACTCCTGCCGTGGGATGTTCCTCATCCTGAGCGGCAGCCTGAAGATCTTCCGCGCCGCCCCCTCGGGGCGCGAGCAGACGATCGCGATCGAGCCACCCGGCGCGATCGTCGCGGAGCTCCCCCTCCTGGACGGCGAGCCGTATCCCGCGTCCTGCGCCGCGGTCGAGAAGAGCCGGCTGCTCCTCCTCCCGCGCTCCGTATTCGAGGCGCTGCTGCGGCGCCGCCCCGAGGTCGCACTCGGGATGTTCCGCGTGATCGGCCGCAGGATCCGCCACCTGGTCGCGCTGATCGACGAGCTCTCGCTTCTCGAGGTGCCGCAGCGACTCGCGAAGTACCTCCTCGACGTCTCGGAGCGGCGCGGGACCGCGACGTTCACATTGACCCTCTCCAACCAGGAGATCGCGAATCGCCTCGGCACGGTGCGCGAGATCGTCTCGCGCGTCATGCACCGCCTCGAGCAGGAGGGGTTGATCCGGATCGAGGGACGCCGGATCGCGATCCTCGACGCGGAAGGACTGCGGGCGAAGATCGAGAAGGGACGATGACGATCGGTCCCGCGGATCGGCGCGACCCATCCGGCACTCACGGCGCGCAAGGCGCGCAAGGCGTCCAAGCGACGCGGGATCGGCGCGACCTGCGCGGTCTGTTGCCCCGCGAGCACGGCTCGTGGGCGTATCTCCTGATCCCGGAGATCGCGGCGATCCTCGCGGCGCCACACCCGGCGGCGGCCATCCTCTGGGCGCTTGCGGTCGCCCTCTTCTTCTGCGCGTTTCAGGGATTCGCGGCCGCCCGGCGCCGGCGCGAGGGGTGGAGCCGCGCGGGCGCGATCGTCGGGGCCGCGGGCGGCCTCGTGCTGGCCGTCCCCGCGCGGGCGCACCCATGGGCGCTCCTCACCCTGGCCCCCTCGGCTGTCCCTGTATGCCTCGGGATCCTGCGCACGCGCGGCCGCATCGGGAAGGACGGCCCGATCGAGGTCCTCGCGATCCTCGCAACCTCGATCATGGGGGCGGGCGCGATCCTGACCGGCGGCGGGAGCGAGAGAGAGGCGCTTCTGCTCGCCGCAGCATGCTTCGCCTATTCCTCGCTGAGCCTGATCTGGGTCCGCGTGCGGCTGGCGCGGGAGATGCCGGGACGACACGCGCTCCTCCCGCCGGGGTTGAACATTCCCGTGAGCCTGCTCCTTCTTGCCTCGTCCGCCGCGCTCGGATTCTTCACCGGCCGTTTCGCGGCCGGGCTTTTCCCCGGGATCTACTGCATCCGCATCTTCCTGCCGGTCCCGAGGAGGCCCGACGGCAAGCTGCAGATCGTTCGGCTCGGGGTCCAGGAAGGGATCGCGGCGGCTTTCTTCACGGTCGGATTGGGGCTTTTCCTGACCTTCTAGCGCGGGCTCGACACCCGGTCGTAGATCTCGCCGACGCGCGCGGCCGCGTGATCGGCGGTGAACGAGCGAACGATCCGCTCGCGCCCCCGCCGCCCCATGTCCGCCCGTCTCGGCGCATCGTCCATCAGCGAAAGGACCGCCTCCGCGAGGGCGATCGGGTCGCGCGGGGGGACGAGGAGTCCGGTCACGCCGTCCAGGACGAGATCCGCGAGCCCCTCGACGCGCGAGGCCACGACCGCGCGTTCCATCGCCATCGCCTCCGCGGCGGCGAGGCCGAATCCCTCCCAGAGGGAAGGCATCACGCACAGGTCCCATCCGGCGATCCTGCGCGGCACTGCATCGTGCGGGATCCTCCCGGTGAAGCAGACGCGCTGCGCGACGCCCGCGGCGCGCGCGGAATCCTCCAGCTCCCGCCGGAGCGGTCCGTCCCCGACGATCTCGAGGAACGCATCGGGACGGCGATCGGCGATCCGCGCGAATGCAGAGAGCAGGAGGGCGTGCCCCTTCTGATGCGCGAGCCGTCCGGCGCAGCCGATCACGAAACGCTCGTTCGATGGGGGCTGCGCCGTCGGCTCGGCTCCGGCCTCTCCCGCGTTTCCCCACCGCGCCGGATCGAACAACGACGCGTCGACGCCGTTCTCGATGACGGCGATCTTCTCCGGCGCCGCGATCCGCTTCTCGATGAGATACCGCTCGACCGCGCGCGAGACCGCGATCACGACGGTCGATCCCGAGGTGAGCCGGGTCTCCAGACGGTACAGGACCGTCCCCTCCTTGCGATCCCAGCCGTAGTGGCGGGTCGTGATCGACGGGACGCCGCACATGCGCGCCGCCGCCTTCCCGATGATCCCCGCGTGGACGAGATGCGTGTGGACGATCCCGACGTGCTCGCGGCGGATCGCACGGACGATCCGCGGAAGGACCCACGGATCGAAGCGGCCGTCGCGCGAGAAATCGATGACGCGGACGGCTCCAAGACCGCTCCCCCGCGGCAGGGATTCCCCTCGACCGGCAAGGTACCCGAGGATCAGCCGGTGCCGCCCCGAATCCAACCTCCGCAGCGTATCCAGGAGGACCGTCTGGGCGCCTGCGGGTTCGAGATTCGTGATGAGATTAAGGATCGTCCCCATACCGGCCACCTCAAGGCGCGAACGCGCGGGAGTCGAACACCCGCTGCACGAGGCGGTCCCACGCCTCGAATGCGACGGGATCAACGCCATCGGAATCCAGAAGGACCGAGGCCGCGGCGTCCAGGATCCCCACGGCCATGTCGGGATCATCGGGAATGGACCGCTCCGGCTCCAGCAGGAGCGCCCGGAGCGCCGCGCCATCGGGCGCCGCGCCCTCTCCGGCCAGCGCGATGGGAAACGGGAACTCCGCGACGTCGCGTCTCCCGAGGGGGATGCTCCCCCCCGCGAGGGAAAGGGGGCCCCGACGTCCTCGATGAATCGCTGAAATCCAGCCGCTGTTCAGGAGGAGCGCGCCCCGGCGAAGGAATCGCTCCGCCGCCGCCGCACCATCGGTTCGCGGCGCGGCGCTCAACGTGCCCACCGAGCCCGCGTATCGGCCCGCGATGTCGCGAATCGCTTTGACATTCCGCGAGAGCCCGGCGATGACGATCTTTGGGCGGTCGTAGAGGGAAGCCCGGCCGGCGGCAAGCCCCGGCGCATCGCGCGGGAGAAACGGCCGCATGAACGTGCGCCCGAGAAACCGTCCCGGGACGCGCCCCCACCGGTCCCGGTAGCGCGTGATCAGGCGGACCGTGAGAAACGGCCACCCGCTCCCGTCCGGATCGGTCTCCCGGCGGTCGCGGATCGAAGCGGCCACGGAGTAGGCCTCGGATACGGTCGCGGACGCGGTCACCTCAAAGAAATCCGCGAACGCCGGATGCTGGTGGACGCCGCGCGTTCGTCGCTGCTTATCCGGATCGCAGAGGGCTCCCCAGCTCCCTGCGTCAAGTTCATCCCGCGCGATCGAGCCTACAGTCTCCCCGTCCGAACGCCGCACGAGAACACTCGAGTCCGGTGTTGCCTGCGCCGACCGCGTCCCGATCCAACCCGCCATTGCGATGGCGCACCCGGGCACCGGCGCGTCTCGGGGATACAGGACGAGTCGCGTGATCGGCGCCTCGCGCGCCAGCATCTCCCGCAACCCGGAGGCGTACCGTGCGGAAAGCAGGGCGCGCGGAACCAGCAGGGCGTATCGCCCGCCCGGGGACAACAACCGACGTGCGAGATCGACAAAGAGCGTGGAACGGTCGTAGGGACCGCGCGCCGTCTCTGGAAACGCGGCTCGCAGGATGCGCCGCTCCGCGACGGAACGAGCCGTCCGACGCTCGATCGCGTTGCCGAACGGCGGATTGCCGCAGACGAGATCGAAGCCCGCGATCGGCCCTCCCCACGGCTCGGGGTCGAGAAGCGAATCGCCCCAGCGGATCCGGCGCGCGACCTCATCCGGCGCATGAACGCTTCCTGCGAGCCAGACGGCAAGCCGGCTGAAGGCGACCGCGAGCGGGTCCGAGTCGATCCCCCACATGTGCACATTCGGACCAAAGAGAGAGATCGCCTCCTCCAGGAAAACCCCCGCGCCGACGGCGGGATCGCAGATCGTCCGCGGGCGGAATCCATCCGCCGCAGCCTCGCGCAGGAGGGCGCGGGCGGCCCCGCGCGGCGTCAGGTAGAGCCCGGCGCGCCTGCGGTCGGGATGCTCCTCGAGCCAGGCATTCACGAAGCCGTCGAGGTCCCTGGGCGCCGCGGCCGCGTCGCCATCCCCTCCGGTCTCCGGGAGCCCGTCCCCGAGCAGGACGCGAGGACATGCAAGGCCTCGCGCGGCGCAGAGCCGCGGCGCAGAGCTGCGCAGCATCCCGAGAAACCGATCGCTCACCGGAGCAAACCGTAGTCTTCAACCGCGGCAAACGGAAGGCCCGGGTGTCCTTGAAGTCCGCCAGGACCGGACACCCGGGCCACAAACCGGCCCTCGCTGCGCGGGGCCGGCGCAAATGAGAACGCGCTTACTTTAGGAGCACCATCTTCTGGCTCGTCGCGCCTTCCAGCGTCATGAGCCGCGCAAAGTACACACCGCTCCCCGCCGCACTCCCGCCATCCGAGAGGCCGTTCCACGTCGCCGCGTGCCCACCGGGGGCCAACCGCCCCTGGACAAGGTTCGCGACGTAGCGTCCCGACGCATCGAAGATGTCGAGCCGGACGGATCCCGCCGCGCCCTGCGGGGACACGGCGAACTTGATCTCGGTCCGCGGGTTGAACGGGTTCGGGCGGATCGTCGCGATCCGCGAGACGATGAGCGAGCTTCCATCCGCAACGTCCATGGGAAGCCCGGGCTTCAACCAGTCGAGGATCCGGCCCAGCAGCACATGCGTGTTGTTCGGGTCGGCATCGGTCTCGCTGATCGCATCGAAGGCCTCGGCCATGAGGACCGACTTCGGACCCGTCGTCATCGTGTTGCGGATCATCGCGTGCGAGTCTTCGTTCGCGAACAGGTCGGTGGTCGCCGTCGGACCGGGCACCGCGTCGTCACCACGGCGGAACGACGGGTACTGGAAGTTGAGCGGCAGGGTCATCCCATCGCCGATCACGTCGCCCGTGACGCCCGTCAACGTCGTGTACTGTTTGTCGAGCGTGAACGAAGCAACGCCGAGGTAGTTGTGCGAGAATGTGTTCCCACCAGTCGAGATCGAGTTCAGGTAGTACTGGCTCGTCAGGAAGAGCGCGCCGCCGGCGTCCATGTAGGACATCAGAGCGCTCGCGGCCGTGTCATCCAGGATCCCCGTCGTCCTGCGGCTGGTCTCCCAGATCACCATGTCGTAGCCGGCCATGTCGCGCGCGGTCGGGAAGATCCCCCCGGCGGTGTAGACGTTGTAGCTATTGAACAGGTAGCCGTCCGTGTTCAGGGCATTCACGACAGGCAGTTCGGAGTTCGCGCTCCCGTCGTTGTCGACCATCAGAACCGAGTAGCTCCCGTTGAACAGCGCCAGGTTGTTCACCTGAGTCCGGCTCGAGAAGGCCGACGTCACACGGAACGTTCCGTTGCGGATCTCCTTCGCCGCATCCGTCTGCACGCGTACGCGGACGTTGCAGGCCTGGTTCGGGGCCAGGATGATCTGCACGGGCGCCGTGTGGTAGCTCGGATCGCCGCAGACCGAGAAATCGGCGGTCCAGCCGCCGAACGGGTTGCCGAGCTGGAGCGTGAAGGTGTCCGATGCGGAGCCGATGTTCGTCAGGACCGCGTCGTAGTAAGCAAGCCCGCTCCCGTTCGGGATGGAGCGCACCGGGTTCGTGGAGGCCATCTGGAAATCACGGATCGTGGGGACCCGGAAGCCCTGGATGATCTGCTTGTTCCCCGAGGTCTGCTGCAGATAGGCCACGATGTGTAGGTTATCCGGGTTCCAGGCGCCGTTCACGTTGATCGTCGGAGCGACCTGAACCGCATCCCCTTGATGAGCGAGAGTGATGTTCTGATCGTAGATCTTCCGCGTGACGCCGTTCCACGCACGCCCCTGATAGATGCATCCGTCCTCGTAGACGAGGATCGTCGCGCGCAGGTTCGTCAGGTTGGTGATGTTGTCGACCAGCGTGAAGGTGGTGGATACATAGAGCTGGTTGCCGTCGATGTACTGGCTCCCCGTGATGTTGACGGGGCTGACGCTGCCGGTTTCGTTCAAGCGAGCGTTGATGTCGTTGCGGTATTGCGAGGCAGCGCTGGCGCAGTCGCCCGCCCCGACCACCGCGTACTTGCCGTCAATATGGACGGTCGGATAGCCGGAAACGCTATACCAGTTCTCTCTGGCAGTGGTCTCGGCCGTGGTGAATGGATCGGTCGAGGAGCAGTGGTTCTCCCAGTGGATCAACCGATTGCCGAACTCCGTTTGAACTGCTTCCGCCCCACACCGGGCGTATGGGCAGTATGTTCACCACGTTGCGCCGTACTCTTCGAGAATGACGACCTTCGGCACGCTTGCCATCACCATGGGCGCGAGCAGAACACCCAAGACGAACAGCACTCCCGCGAGAGCACAGACCCTCTTCAGCATGGACTCCTCCTCCGGAGACAGATGTGTTGGAGACTGATGCGCGGCCCCATCGATGCATAAGCACAGGCCGTTACGGCACGAATGCAATTATAGGTGATGTGATGGGTCTTGGCCAAGGAAATCGGCATGGTCCCAGCGATTCCGCAAAACGGTCTTGCGGTCGGATACAGTTCTTCCAAAACCGGCTTCAGGATCACGATCTTGCCGAAACGGGGCGGAGTTCAGATGTCCTGGGGCTCTTTCTCGTCGTGGAAGAGGGG
>Ga0209777_10001834_pt1 | contig 29332 bp, 23 predicted proteins | sample FrelakmetHBP12HB_FD_187147 | JGI IMG/M metagenome (GOLD analysis project Ga0209777, IMG submission 187147) | Freshwater lake sediment microbial communities from the University of Notre Dame, USA, for methane emissions studies -HBP12 HB (SPAdes)... | ecosystem: Environmental > Aquatic >...
AACCACCGATTTATAGCTCTATCATGACTTCCTCCAGCCAATTTCAACAGTGATGCGTTTTCAGGATAAAAAAATTCAATTGCCATAGCCTCAGAATTATTTCTGATTTCACCAGTGGAAATAATCCCTGAATAGAGAATAAGTAATCCATTCCCTCTGGGATCATCATCATAAAAATAAGTATCAATCAAATCTTGAGAAATTATAGTAAAGCCTGTTTCCTCTTCAGCTTCTCTTTCTGCCGCCATTCGGGGCGTTTCATCATTTTCAACATAACCTGCCGGAAGATACCAATAACCTCTCCAGGGTTCCTTTGCCCGCTGAACGAGTAATATTTTCCCCTTCTTAACGACAAGCGCACCAGCTGTTACTTTTAATTGAATATAATTAACCCAGCCACAAACAGGGCAAATATCTCTTTCACGGTTTTCAATTTTTTTTATTTCCAGCCGATGACCGCAATTCAAACAGTATTGGATCATTTTACGCCAACTGAATTTTTCTCATTTTTAAAATGAGTTGAAATATTCGATATCTTAGGGGGGAATAAATGTAATCCCAGGCTCCTAACGACCTATACAATTGACCACCAAAACCGCGCTTGAATCGATAGACTCCCCATAACCCATCTGATCGACATGCAAAATCCTTCTCCAAAGTCGATTCATCCTCATCCGGAACACCCCAAAGGTCATATTCCTGGCATCCCATTTTCTTTGACCAGCACATGGCTTCCCATTGTAACAAATAAGTTGGCATTCTATCCCTCTCCTGATTACTGGATGCACCATAGAAATACCACGCCCGGGATCCATGCAAAAAAACCATTATCCCCGCTAGTTGAATACCCTGATACGAAGCCAGAAATAACTCACAAGAATGATATTTAGAAAAAATATCATAGGCATTTTGATAATAATTCAAACTGTGAATGCCAAACTGATCTCTCTCCCCTGTCTTTAAAAGCAGCTCATAAAATTTATTTACATCACGAGACCGATCTACAATCACTTCCTTTTTTATCGCCAAACGAATGTTATAGCGGGTTTTTTGTTTCATCTTCTCAAGCACTTCTTCTTCATCAGGACGCAAATCAACAACTATTGTGCGCCTTGGTTGAATCGCTTCGCTTCGGATGAAACCTTCGGGCATTTCTTGATTTTGATTGGAATTAGACTCCCAACCATTTGGTTCGATTCTTAGAAAAAAAACCTTCTTTTTTTTACAGAAATCATGTAATTCCGGAAGAAGGTAATTCAAATTTCCACCTACAGGACCTTTGGGTATATATGCAAATCTAAAACCTAAAGGCAAATCGCGAATTAATATCTGTGCACCAGAATCACTATTTGTTATTCGATAGGCTGACCAACCGAATAAAGATTTAAATTCTCCCCATGCACCATGCTGCATGACATGTGCCTCAGAATTTGCTTCGACAAATTTATTCCAATCAAACAACGAAATTAACATTATGAATCAAAATCGGATAAGGCATGCTCTCGTGAACTTAAGCGTTCTGCACCTGGAATAATTTTTTCTAGCCGGTTGAGTATTTTTTTGCTCTGACCCTCTTCAGCTAACCGCTGTAATTCTCGGACTGAAGATTGGAGTTCTTTCCCATGTAATTCATCCTGACCTTCTTCAGAGAATATTTCCGGATGTTCAGTTTTGGCAAATTTCCTTCCGTGATTCCAAAGGTCTTCGCTCAGCTTTTCTCCTTTGCGCATACCGGTATATATAATCTCAATATCCTTATCCGGCACCAAACCAGATAAGCGAATCAAATCTTTTGCTAAATCAACTATTTTTATTTGCTCTCCCATATTGAGTACAAATGTCTCTCCACCCTTGCCAAGACTTGCAGCTTGAAGAACCAGGTAAACAGCTTCCGGAATGGTCATGAAATAACGCTGCATATCCTTATGCGTCACAGTAACCGGCCCCCCATGGGCTATCTGATGCTTGAAAAGAGGGACAACACTGCCGCGGCTGCCCAGAACATTTCCAAAGCGAACGACAGAATAAGCTTTGCCTGTTCTTTCGGCGGCATCCAGGACCAGCATTTCAGCAATTCGCTTGGTGGCACCCATCACATTCGCAGGACGGATTGCTTTATCAGTGGAAATTAAGATTAACCTTTCTACATTATTCCTCAAACATGCCTTGAGGACATTCTGAGTTCCTAATATATTGTTTGTTATGCACTCTTCAATATTTTTTTCCATTAAGGGAACATGCTTATGCGCAGCTGCATGAAAAATCACATAGGGACGAAATTTTTTTATTTCCTGATCAATACGAACCTCATCGCGAATATCAGCAATAATTGTTTCTGTTATAAGGTCAGGATAATTCTCTTGAAGTTCCAGATATGTTTCAAAGATACTATTCTCACCATGTCCAAGGAGAATCAGTTGCTTTGGATTCCATCGGGCAATCTGCCGGCACAGCTCGCTTCCAATTGAACCGCCAGCTCCGGTAACCAATACTACTTTATCGGTAATAATTGAACCGACAATTTCTTCTTTAAAGCGAACTGGCTCGCGACGAAGCAAGTCAGATATTTCCACTTCGCGGAGCCTGGATATGCTCACTTTGCCCCCAAGCAGTTCGTAGATACCTGGCATAGTTCGGAAAGGAATATGACATTTCTGGCATACATCAGTAACTATCCGAACAACTCGGCCAGGTGCACTGGGTATCGCGATAATCACTTCATTGACTCGTTTATGAGTGATGGTATTGTCGAGTTCTTTTAATCCTCCGATCACTGGAATACCATGAATCTGTTGATGATGTTTCTCGCGATTATCATCCAAAAAACCCACAGGGAACAAATTGAGCTGCGGATTACGCTGCATTTCCTTAACCACTAATGCTCCCGCATCGCCCGCACCAATAATCAGTACTCGTTTAATAATTTGAGAATTATTTTGCCGTAAAACATTGGTTCGACTTTCCGCAAGAAGACGAAGAAGAAAGCGCAAACCACCAGCGAACATAATTTCAATAATCCAATCAATAATAAGTACCGAACGCGGAAAGGCAAAGAAAAAAGTACGGCTAGCAAATAAGACCAGCATAATCGTAGAAATAACCGCAGAAGCAATGGTCACTGCCAAGGTTATCAGTTTCAATTCCTGAGTACTGGCATATACCCACATACGCCGGTAAAGACCAAAAAAATAATAAATTAATGGACGAATTAAAAGAGAGATACCGATCATCCACAATACAGAACGGTAGTAATTGATAAAGACTTCAATAAACTCTAAACGTAATTGGAATGATAATAAAACAGAAATTGCGATTAAGATCAAATCTCCAATTAACAAATAACGGTTGCGTATATTGCGGGAGATTTTCATGCTATTGACCGATATACCTGAGCACCGTTCCTATGGTTCTGATAATGATGATCGAATCTAATAAGATATTGCGATGCTTTATGTAATAAAGATCGTACTCCAATTTGACTGCTGTTTCTTCCAAATTGGAAGCATATCGATAATTTACTTGTGCCCAACCAGTCACCCCGGGTTTAACAAATAACCTGGCTCGATAAAATGGGATCTTTTTTTGCATTTTATCCACCAATTCCGGCCGTTCTGCCCGTGGACCGACCATGCTTACATCTCCACGTAACACGTTAAAAAACTGGGGTAATTCATCCAAACGACTTTTACGAAGGAAACGGCCCACCCGCGTAACCCGTTCATCATTTTCCACTGCTAATCGGGCTATTCCATCTTTCTCGGCATCTCGCATCATGGTACGAAATTTATAAAGCAAAAATGGTTTACCACTTTTCCCCAATCTTTCCTGGATAAAGAGAACAGGAAAACCACTATTAATTAATATCATCAAAGAAATTAAAGGGAAAAAAACCACGGTGATAATTAGGCCGATGACGCTGCAAAAAATATCGATCAATCTTTTTATTATTTCATAAGACCCGCTGGAATGCGACTCATCCAGAAAGGAACGCAGAATCCAATCGTCCTGTAAAAGTTGAATCGGTACCCGACCCATCAACTCCTCATAGACAACAGGCATCGTAGTGACTACCACACCATTCTCTTCCGCAGCAAGGATGGCTTTGGACATTTCAGGTTTCATTTCGCCTGAAATTGCAAAGATCAAATCCGAAATAGCTTCTTTTTTAATAATCTCTAATAGCTGGCCACTTCCTCCAAAAACAGGAAGATCATTAACCTTTTTACCTATTTTCCTGGGGTCATCATCAACTAGTCCAACCAGATAATATGGCGGAGGCCAAATTCCTTTGATAATCCCGGAAAGACTTGTCCCGGCTCGTCCAGCACCCACAATTAGCACTCGTCGCAAAAATACAGGTGCTGTAAACACCTTAATATAAATCATCCGCCATAATAGGGTCAGAATCGCTGCAGCCACCAGAAATCCCGCCACTCCCCTTCTGGGTAAAGGATTTGGCGAGGAGATAAAAAACAATAATAAATACAAACCTCCGCTTATCAGGAGCGCAAAGAAAATACCTTGAATTACGTCCCGTGGTCGGCTGGCACGCCGAATATCATATAGTTCGGCCAATAGAACTATCCAGAATAGTGGTAGAAAAAAATACCAATCGGGTGGTCTTTCCTGAAGGAATTGCCATGAAAAATGCAGCCATTGATCTTTCTGCGCCCAAAAGTAGAGAGCAACGAAAAGTGCAATAACTGATACAAAAACATCACCAATTAATATAATAAACCGTCTTTCCCTGGCAGTTAAACGCCATAACGGTTTCTGCAAATTTTTATAGTCTGCCATTATCGGTTACTTTAATATTTATTTGAGCCAAATCCTAATGATACTATAAAGAAATCCAGACCCCCAACTAAAATGCATGCATGCCATTGCGAGTGGCATGCCAAATATCAATACCGGATCATTTTTCCTGAGAGATGATTTTATACTTGAGCCAATCAGAGCGATTAAATAAATACCTAGTAAGCCCAATAATATCCATAGCGAAATCTTAAATAACATGGATGATAATAACAAAATTATTACTGCTAAAACAAATAAAGGGGGTAATGCCTGCCGCCAGCGTAAAGTTTCAGGATAATTCACCAGCATATGATATTTCCAAAAACCATAACGCCAATATTGTTGCGCTAATGCGTTCAGGTCTTTACGCGCAAAATAGGTGCAGCGGATGGCTGGATCTAGCCAGATCCTTCCCTGATTTTTCCGAATGCGGGTAAAAAATTCATAATCCTCATTAGTTAGCAAATTTTCATTGAATCCGCCAATTTTATTAAAAAGTTCTTTTCTAAATGCCCCAAATGGAACTGTATCAACATAGTCTGCTTTATTGGTAAAACGATAGTGCGCGTCACCGACCCCCATGGGATTAGCTGCCGCAGATGCAATTGACCGCGCAATCCAACTTTGACCGCTTGGAATAATATCCCAAACCCCGCCCACACATTCTGCTATATCGTTTTTGATGGCTTGAATGCATAATTCGATATATTTGGTATTCGGGATTGAATGGGCGTCCAAGCGCACAATGAATTCACCTTGCGCTGCGTTTACTGCCAGATTAACAGCCGCTGGAATCGTGCGTTTGGGGTTATCAACTACTTTGACTTTCAGATCAAGATATTTTTGGATATATTGATTAATCTTTATTCTAGTCTTGTCTGTTGAAAGGGCGTCTGCAATGACCACTTCCAGGTGGGATGCCGGGTAAGTCTGTTCTCGGATCGCATCAAGTAATAGAGTTATGGTACTTTCTTCATTGTAGCAGGGTATGATCACCGAAACTTCAATATTTACATTTTTGTGGTCAGGTTTACGCTTTTTCATTTTTTATTTTTCAATGGGTAGTTTTACTATATTAGTTTTATCCTCGATGATTAGAAAAAGATATTTACTCATTTGTCATTTTCCTCACAAGAACATTTTTCATTAACCATTGCGACCGCTTCAATTTCCACCAATCCATCTTTTGGCAACCCTGCAACCTGGATTGCGGAACGAGCTGGCGGATCCTGATTAAAGAATTCTGTATAAACTTGATTAAAAAGGTCAAAATCTTTCAAATCCTTAAGAAAGACTGTGGTTTTCACAATATTACCAAGATCACTATCAGCAGATTCCAGAATATTCCGAATATTTATCATAGCTTGTCTAGTCTGCTCTTTAATCCCGCCTTCAATCATGCTGCCAGATTGTGGAATGAGACCCAATTGTCCTGAGACAAAGATAAAATGACAAGCCTTCACACCAAGGGAATAAGGCGCAATCGGTTGAGGAACTTTATTAGATTTAATAATTTTTCTTTCACAGATGTCATTCATAATGTTCTCCTTTATTTGATAATTTGAATGAACTGGTTATACCTGATTAATTGTACAAAATGTTGGCTGGTATAATTTTTATCCTAAATCATTTTGAGGTATTGGACTATTTTATATGCTTCTTGATAACTTAAGTGCCATTGAAGCGCGTTATGAAGAATTAACGCGATTGATTGAACAAAACCTCAAAGATTATCAGCAGGTTGCTGAATTATCCAAAGAACGTTCAGGATTGGAAGAAATTGTAACCAAAACAAAACGATATCGCCAGATCTTAAAAGGTATTGAAGAAGCCAAGCAATTACAGGAATCCGATGATGAGGAAATGCGTTCTCTCGCCTTAGAAGACCTTAAATTACTTGAACCACAACTATCACCACTGGAAGCAGAATTAAAGAATTTACTCATTCCCAAAGATCCTCGAGATCAACGCAATGTGATAATGGAAATTCGAGCAGGAACTGGAGGGGACGAAGCAGCAATTTTTGCAGCAGATTTATACAGGATGTATGTCCGTTATGCTGAAAGGAAATCCTGGAAAATTGAAATCCTTTCTCAAAACGATATTGGATTAGGCGGTTTTAAAGAAATAATTTTTATGGTCAAGGGAAAGGGAGCATTCTCAAGGCTAAAATTTGAATCAGGCGTACATCGGGTACAACGGGTACCAACCACTGAAGCTCAAGGGCGAATTCATACTTCGACAATCACCGTAGCGGTATTGGCTGAAGCCGAAGAAGTTGATATTCAAATTCCTGAATCAGATTTGAGGATTGATGTTTATCGTTCTTCAGGTGCAGGCGGTCAAAATGTGCAGAAGAATGCCACAGCTGTCCGTATCACCCACCTTCCGACTGGAATGGTTGTTGCTTGCCAGGATGAACGCTCACAGCTACAGAACCGTTTTCGCGCAATGAGTATATTAAGGGCTCGTTTGTATGAACAGGAAGAAGAAAAGCGAAAAGCCGAAAGGGATTCCACTCGTCTTTCCCAGGTTGGATCAGGTGAGCGGGCTGAAAAAATCAGAACCTATAATTACCCTCAATCCAGAGTGACCGATCACCGCATTAATCTTTCGTCGCATAATCTGCCGGCAATCCTTTCAGGCGAATTGGATTTCTTTATTGATGAATTATCCCAGCGCGACGAATTTGATCGTTTATCTGTAAACGAAGAAGAGCAGGAGTAAAACGTCCATCCGCGTTTATGATTGGTTTGTAAAAGCAAAAGAAAATCTGCCACTCTTACCCAATGAACCAATTTCTTCAATTTGGGTACTTCTCTCGCATGTACTGAATAGATCAAAAAGCTGGCTTATCGCCAACTCTGATGAAACTCTAAGCCACTCACAAATTCTTCAGCTAGACAAACTTTTAAACCAATTAATTTCCGGTGTGCCCCTGGCTTATCTAATTGGACATTGGTCATTTTTTGGACTTGATTTTATTGTCAATTCATCTGTTTTGATTCCCAGACCAGAAACGGAATTATTAGTCGAAAAAGCTCGATTCTGGTTAAATGTTAATCCTAACTCGCACTCAATGGCTGATGTGGGAATTGGATCGGGATGCATTTCAATCGCCTTATCTAAATATATTCCGGATCTGCATATTTTCGCCACGGATATTTCATGGGCAGCATTACAAATAGCCCGGGAAAATATTAAACGGTACTCCCTCACGAACATATTCCTCATCCAGTCTAATCTTCTGGACGGTATACAAGAAAAATTCGACCTCATTTGTGCAAATTTACCCTATATCCCAGCCCGAACGCTTGAGACGCTTTCCGTAAATCAGTATGAACCTCATCAGGCACTTAATGGAGGAGAAAATGGGCTTTTCTTCATTAATTCTTTTATCAGTGCTGCAACTGATTATTTAACCAGTCAAAGCATCTTATTAATGGAAATAGAATGCTCACAAAAAGAAACGGTTCTTGAAATTGCTAAACATCATTTTCCTCACTCTTCCATCCAGATTTTTGAAGATTTAGCTCATTTACCCCGACTCTTAATGGTTCAGACTAGTTGAATATAATTAAAAACGTGTCAAGATCACTAATTCTTTTAATAAACAATCCAAACGCAATCACCAGAGCGATTGAGATATTATTGAATGATGGAGTAATAGCCCTACCGACTGATACTGTGTATGGAATTGCCTGCCTGGCATTCAACTCCAGATGCATTGATAGAATTTTTTCAATCAAGGACCGGGATTCCAATAAGGCGCTGCCAATATTGATCGGTTGCCCGGAGCAATTGGACCAAATTGCCCAACCAATTAATAAAAATACAGAAAAGCTGGTAAATGCTTTTTGGCCAGGAGCTCTTACCATAGTAGTTCTTCGTAAACATACATTGCCAGAGAATCTTTCACCCTATCCCACAGTGGGGATACGCATGCCCAATCATCCATGGCTGATAAATTTAATCGAGAAAGTCGGACCTCTGGCAGTTACCTCAGCCAATTTGAGTGGTCATCCTGAGGCCCACAATGCTCAAGAAGTCGCTGAATCATTAAAAGGAAAAATTGACCTGATCATCGATGGAGGACAAAGTAAATTCACATTGCCCTCCACGGTGGTAGATTGTAGTGGACCCGAGCTTAAAATCCTGCGCGAAGGTCCAATAAAATCGGAAACAATCTTCAACCTAATTAAATAATTATTAAGGTTCAAAAGAAACTATAAATCTAACGAACTTTGGACAAATAACAAGATTAAATCTTATTAATGTGCATTACTTTTTATCTGTGAAGAATTGTGCCCTTTATGATTTAACATTCCACTTTCAAGAATATGCAGCACTTGAAACATTCTTCTTTGCATAACCTAATGCTTGCTTCTACACTTTTGGTTGTTTTCCGTACCAATTTAACTTTTATCACTTTTTTCTGAGTTTCAAATCCTGGAAGTACATTCATTGTTTGGAAGCTTTACCCGTTGCTTACTTTGCAGAAGCAAGCAGACCATTGAATTTGTAAAATTGGTATATAAGAAAAAAAACAGGATTGAATTATATCAATCCTTTATCACTTAAGGTCTAAACTTATTTATTTCACTATATTAACCAATTTTCCAGGAACGTAAATAATCTTACGGGGTTGTTTACCTTCAAGAAATTTTTGCACAATTTCACTTGCCAGTGCCCTAGATTTTGCATCCTCCTCACTGATATTCACTGATGCTGAAATTCGATCGCGCAATTTGCCATTAATCTGAACCACTAAAGTAATTTCATTTTCAATAGTTGCCGCTTCATCCACCATCGGCCAGGATTGCAGATGAACTGAGGATTCATTTCCCAATAAGTGCCAGATTTCTTCAGCAATATGCGGGGCAACCGGAGCTAGCATACGCAAATAAATATCCCTTGCTTCTACCCAAGTCTTTGTAGCATAAGCACCGGCTTGCTTGGCATCTACCATAAAGTTCATTAATTCCATTAATCCTGAAACGATAGTGTTAAATTCAAAGGTTTCAAAATCTCTGGTGACTGCTTTTAAAGTTTGGTGGGTTTTTCTGCGCAATTTTCTTAGTTCTTCTTCACCAACTTGTCTAATTTCACCATCATCCAATAGAGTATTCCAAACACGATTCAACCAACGGTTAACACCCTGGATATTCCCGGGATCCCATGGTCCGCCTTCAGACCAGCGATAACCAAACATCAAGAAAGCACGGACTGTATCCGTACCATATAAACGCACCTGTTCGTCCGGATCAATCACATTTCCACGCGATTTGCTCATTCGCTGCCCATCTGGGCCAAGGATCTGTCCCTGATTGCGTAATTGCAGCATGGGTTCATCACCTTTGACAATCCCGAGGTCACGGCAGGCCTTATGAAAGAAACGAGTGTAAATGAGGTGCATGGTAGAATGCTCTGCCCCCCCTGTATAGGTATCCACTGGCATCCAGTAATCATATTCATCCTGTTTAAATGGTCCATCCTGATAACTCGGGCTCAAATAACGAAGGTGATACCAGGAAGAACACATAAAGGTATCCATGGTATCCGTTTCCCTTTCCGCTTTACCACCACAATTTGGACAGACAGTAAACCTCCAGGTGGGATGTAGTTTTAGCGGGCTTTCACCAGTTGGTTTCCAAGCAACATCATCCGGCAGTAAAACCGGCAAATCCTTTTCTGGGACTGACACTTCACCGCATTTTGAACAATAGATTACCGGAATAGGTGCTCCCCAGTAACGCTGGCGGGAAATTAGCCAGTCACGGATACCATAATTAACCGATGGTTTACCTAATCCTTTTTCAGTAAGATAAGCGATCATCTTAGAGAATGCTTCATTCGCTTTCGTGCCACTCATTTCCCCGGAATTAATCATTTCCCCATAGGCAGGTACAGGATTTGTCATTTTCTGAGAATCAGTAAGATTTGTTCCTTCAGGCTTGATCACAACTCGAATTTCCAGACCAAATTTTCTGGCAAAATCAAAATCACGCTGGTCATGCGCCGGGACAGCCATAATTGCACCCGTGCCATAATTTATAGTTACATAATCGGAAACCCAGATAGGAATTCGATCGCCATTTATCGGATTTATTGCATAGTTACCTGTGAAAACCCCGGTTTTTTCTTTGTCCAGGGATTTGCGTTGAATTTCAGTTTGACGAGTAGTTTCCTGGATATAGCTTTCCATCTCAGTTTTTTGTTCCGGAATTGTAATTTTTTTAATCAATGGGTGTTCCGGTGCCAGAACCATAAATGTCACACCCCATAAAGTGTCCGGCCGGGTTGTAAATACTTCCAAGGAATGCCCATGTTCCGATTTGAAGGTTACTATCACACCTTCTGAGCGGTCTATCCAATTTGTCTGACGTAAACGAACTGGCTGAGGCCAATCAATACCTGAAAAATTCAATAATTCATCCGCATATTTAGTGATACGGAAGAACCATTGTTCCAGGTCTTTCTTTATTACCGGTGTCCCGCATCGCTCACAATGACGGTCATCACCCCAAACCTGCTCACGCGCCAGAGTCGTATTGCATTGTGGACACCAATCAACTGGAGACATCTTGCGGTAAGCGAGACCATTTTTCAAAAATTGAATGAAAAACCACTGCGTCCAGCGATAATATTGTGGATCAGCCGAAATTGCTTCTCTGCGCCAATCAAACATGGCTCCCATGCTTTTAAACTGTTCACGCATTCTGGCTATATTTTTATAGGTCCATTTCTTGGGGTGAATATTATGCTTGATAGCAGCGTTCTCAGCTGGCAGTCCAAACGCGTCAAATCCCATGGGGAAAAGCACGTTATAGCCTTGCATGCGCATAAACCTGGCTCGCGCATCGGAAGGAGTTACTGCATACCAATGTCCGATATGCAGGTTACCAGATGGATAAGGCAACATCGTCAAGGCATAATGTTTTTTATTCTTAATGTCAATATCTGATTTATAAATTCCATCGGCTTCCCACTTTTTTTGCCATTTTGATTCGATTTGAGATGGGATATAAGCAGGCATGATTGATTTATTCATTTTCATTTCCTTAATTAATAAAAAAACACCTTCATCTTCAGGGACGAAGGTGTACTCCGCGGTACCACCCTGCTTGTCTGAGAACTCCAGACCACTTGATTAGCGTTAACGGGCTTTCCCGGGATCAGCTATTTAAATTCACTGATCCGGCTAGGTTTCTTAGAACCGGCAGCCGAGTTCAATCCATTGTGCTCCGCGAGAACTTTGCCGGGCTTGCACAATTCCTCCCCGGTTCGCTGGCGGATGATTTACTGCTGCTACCTTCGCCTATCAATCTAGAGTGGACCCAGAGAGATTCGAACTCTCGACCTTCTCAATGCCATTGAGACGCGCTCCCAACTGCGCTATGGGCCCATTCAGTACCCAGTGGACCTGGAGGGATTCGAACCCTCGGCCTCATCAGTGCGATTGATGCGCGCTCCCAACTGCGCTACAGGCCCGTTTTTTAGGGTAGCAGAATTCTACCTTCCGCTAATAACCCTGTCAAGCGAATTGGAGAAAAGTATATCACAAGTAAAATTACACTAATAATTTCAAATCTTTCCTATCAAGAACGAGTATCATATTATTAATTATGGAGGTGAGATGGAATTTATTAGGTCTTCTGGCATAATCCTTCACCCAACCAGCCTGTCTGGCCCTTTTGGGATTGGGGATCTTGGACCATCTGCAATTCACTGGCTGGACTTTCTTGTAAATTCAGAACTTGGTTTATGGCAAATCCAGCCTTTAGGTCCCACTGGATATGGAAATTCTCCTTATCAATGTTTTTCAGCATTTGCCGGTAATACAAACCTGATAAGCCCCATATTATTGGTAGAGGATGGACTGATTTCGCTTGAAGAAGTCGAAAATCATCCCCATTTTTCAAATAAAAAGGTGGATTTTAACCGGGTTACCCGTTGGAAAGACAAGATCTTACATCTTGCATTTAATAATTACCGAAAATCCAACCCGAGTTCATTAAAAATAGATTTTGATTCATTTTGTCAGAATCAAGCGTTTTGGCTTGAAGATTACACTCTATTCATGACGATAAAAGAAACCCATAAGAAGGTAGCCTGGGATCAATGGCCCGATGAGTTACGTTTTCGGAATCAGGAATCTCTGGATAAGTTTAGAAAGAAAAACGCAAAAAAAATTCTTTTCCAGATGTTTAAGCAGTTTCTGTTCTTTAAACAATGGGAAACCTTGCATGCCTATGCGCATTCGAAAAATATTTGTATTGTCGGCGACATCCCACTATTCATCTCTTTCGATAGCGCCGATGTATGGAAATACCCAGAATTATTTGATTTGGACGAAAATCGTGAATCACGGGTGGTTGCCGGCGTACCACCCGATTACTTTTCTCTGACTGGACAATTATGGGGTAACCCGCAATACCGCTGGTCGGTACACAAACAAACAAACTATCAATGGTGGTTACAAAGATTTCAAAAAACTCTTGAAATGGTAGATATCGTCCGGCTGGATCATTTCCGTGGTTTCAGCGGCTATTGGGAGGTAAAAGCAGGCATGCCTACAGCCAGGGAAGGACGTTGGGTAAAGGGCCCGGGAGCAGCTTTTTTTGAAGCCATTGAGAAGAGCCTGGGAAAATTGCCCGTCATTGCCGAAGATCTTGGATTGATTTCTGCGGATGTAATAGAAATTCTCAACCGATTTGATTTTCCCAGTATGCGCGTACTGCAATTCGCGTTCAGTACAGACGCCAATAATCCTTTCTTGCCGCATAACTACCCAATCAATTGTGTTGCTTATACAGGCACACACGATAATGCTCCCAGTAAAGGCTGGTTTCAGGATTTATCACATAAAGAAATGGATTTCTGTCGCCAGTATTTAAAATCTGACGCAAAACATATTGCTTGGGATTTGATCCGCGGGATATGGACATCTGCAGCAGTTTTTGCATTTGCCCCAATACAAGATTTTTTGGAACTAGGTAATAAAGCCCGCATGAATTTTCCTGGTACATTGGGAGATAATTGGACCTGGCGAATACATCCAAATGCACTCACCGATAAACTGGCAATACGAATCAAAGAAATTAACCAATTATACGGAAGAAGCAACTTATCCGGTCCTAAACCCCCGCCTCTACCAATTATTGATTATGAAGAATCCTAATTATTTAAAATCTCACCCTAGCAGATTAACAAGTTGTTCTTTCAATTGCTCTTTACTTCTATATTGAATCGCATGCAAACCAGCTAGGCGAGCCCCTTCGATATTGACAGCCATATCATCGATAAATACTGCTTCTTCGGGGCGAACATCTAACTGTTCACAAACCAAGCGATAAATTTTGGGGTCAGGTTTTCGCATTTTCACTTCATAGGAAAAAATGGCTAAGTCAAAAGCATCTAAAAAATGAAAATGACTTTCCACCCATTCTCGTGCACCTTTAAAAGCATTGCTTATAAAGCCGATCTTATAGGTCTTTTTTAAAGTATGGATATAATCCATCAGGTCATGATCAATGCAATCCCCAGCCCAGAAAGCTTCATCATAGGGAGTAACATCCTTGACTGCTGTCTTCCCCAGTACGCGCAATACATTTTTCCAATGTTCATTCTTGTCAAATTCACCCTCCTCAGATCTGATTGCTGATTCACTCAAAAAAACGGCTTTGGTCAATTCCTCTGCAGAGACATCTAATTGCCTGGCTAAAGTAATGCGTGATGAATCATCACAGGTTAGAATGATGACGCCCCCCATATCAAATATGATCGCCCGGATTTTCCCATTTATCATAATTTTTTCCTAATAAGGCTTTTATTGATTTTTCCTTTTTTTTATTATTTTTCCTCTGGGAATTAACTTTTATGTTCTGCTTAAATATGTTTGATTATAATATTTCATCATGGAAAGATTAATTCAATATTGTCAAAATCAATTGAATATTAATTTGACTGATATCCAGATTCAAGCATTTAACCAATATTCGGAGGAATTAATAAAGTGGAATCAAAAAATGAATTTAACGGCAATTTCCACATCAGCAGAAATTGAAGTAAAACATTTTATTGATTCATTGACCTGCCTTTCGGCAATGAATACTTCCAAACCGATCAGAGTTATTGATATTGGCACCGGAGCCGGTTTTCCAGGGATTCCATTAAAGATCGTCAACCCTGCAATTAAATTAACACTCGCTGAATCGGTTAGGAAAAAAGCGGAATTTTGTCAGCACATGGTAACGATATTAGCACTCCCCCAAACTATCATTATTACCAACCGAGCTGAAATTATTGGACAGGACCCAAATTACCGGGAGACTTATGATTACGCACTTTCGCGCGCAGTTGCAAACCTTCCCATTCTTGTAGAATACCTACTGCCAATGGTAAAGGTGGGAGGTCGAGTGATTGCCCAAAAAGGCATAAACATTAAAGATGAATTAAACGCCGCCAAGAATGCGATCGGGATTTTGGGAGGAGAATTGGAGACATCAATCAACCTCCAATTACCATATGTAAGTGATGGCCGTCAACTAATCATTATACGAAAAGTTCATCCAACTCCATTGAAATACCCCCGCCGGCCCGGAATTCCATCTAAAAAGCCTTTATTTTAAATCCGGATCCATTCTCCCCGATTTTACCGTCCAAATAGTGCAATTCTTTGAAAATTCTTCAGAAAATAGATGTTTATCTGTTGTAGATAAAATCACCTGGTCACAATCCAACAATTTTTTCTGTAGATCCATCCGATGCTGATGATCCAGTTCTGCCAACGTCTCATCCAGCAATAAAACCGGCCATTCACCGGTTTTTTCTTTAAGCCAGTTCAACTCAGCCAATTTCAAGGATATAATGGCACTTCGTATCTGCCCTCGGGATCCATAAATCCCCAAATCGATTCCATTACTCAATACCCGCAGCTCATCCCGGTGAGGACCAATAGTAGTAACTCCACGGGCTATTTCTTCTTTTCGCGTTTCCTTCAATCTCTTGGTAAACCCAATTTTTATCTCTTCTAAAGGTATCTCAAATTTTTGTAACGAAGAAGAAATATTCAGTTTCAATTGGTTGTGAGGATGGGGAATAGGATCGTAAGCTGGTTGGTAAACTAATTGGAGAGATTCAAATTCATTTGTCAGTCTTTTATGTTCAAGGATCGCAAATTTTTCCATTTCCTGGATAGCACGCATTCGGCTATGGATAATCAATGCTCCTGTTGAGGAGACCAATTCGTCCCAATAATTCAATTGCTCAAAATCCCCACCATATTCCGATAACTGTTTTAGTAACGCATTACGTTGAGTAATTGCTGTACCATACTCATTGATTGCCTTCGCATAACCCGAATATGCCTGGGATAATATGTTATCCAGGAATTTACGGCGTTCTTCAGGTCCTCCTTCTAAAATCCTCATCATCTGAGGTAAAAAAATCACGGAATTAAATTGACCAATAATTTCCTGTTGATTACGTTTAACACCATCGATCAGAATTTCTTTACGTAATCGTCCGCTACCATTCACACCCGCATCAAGTATCAAACGAATTTCCAAACGATGAGCACCATTTTTTCGTTCAAAACTAGCTACTAATCGTGCGACCGGCAAGTTGTCTTTTAAAGCTGAGAAATTAATCAACTGCCTGTCACTAGTTGCATTGAATGCATCTAATGTAGCAAAATAATAAATAGCCTCAAGAAAACTTGTCTTTCCTTGGGCATTTTCGCCGACTAATAGAAGAATCCGCCGGGGTATCTCTGCCTCCAGACGGTTAAAAATGCGGAAATTTGTGAGTGATATTGAAGTAAGGACCATCTCGATCAGGTAGTGTTATTCAAGGATAACTTTTTCCCCTGAGTCCTCAACTTCAGGTTTCCAGATTTTCTTTGCCCGATCAACAAACAAAATACCGTTTAAATGATCAGTCTCATGCTGGAAAATGCGCGCCAGCCAACCTGTGGAATGGATTTTTTGTTTTTTCCCCTGGCGGTCTAATCCACTTATAACAATACTCGTATAACGTTCCACTTCACCAACCAAATCAGGGACTGAAAGACATCCTTCAACCCCCATAACGGTTTCATTGGTCGTTTTGGTTATTTCCGGATTTACCACAATAAACAATTCTGGTTTGGCATCTTCCACTTGATCATCAAGCGGATATTCCACCACTATCAATTGACTGGATATATTTATCTGCGGAGCCGCCAGCCCAACGCCAGGTTCCATACGCATGGTTTCAATCATCTCATCCACAAGGATCTGAAATTCTTTATTAAATGATGTAATCTTATGCGCCTTGCGCCTGAGCATAGGATCAGGCATTGTAATAACTGGTCTTGCTGCCATCTCTACTCTCGAAAATTGATTAGGTTAAAAAATAATTAGACTATTTTACTCCAATTCAACTCCCCTTACCGTCCTGTTGCCCACCCTCCTGTTCCATCATAATGTGGTAATAAGCTTCCATCCATTCCGCCATCCGCCTGCGTTCCCGATCAGACTGCGCTTCTTTGTCCGCTTTCATTAATTCCGTATAACGGTCAAATATCTCCTTTTGGACCTGAGAGGGATTCTGGACATAATCAAATGTAAATTCCGCATCTCCAATTCGAATAAATACAGTGCCAAAATTAAACAATAGTCCAAAGATACCAAGCTGCTTATATTCAACGGATTGGATATTTTTTATTGGCGCGGAACGGCGGTCTTCCAGCCCAAGGGGTTTACGGTTGACATCTACCAATTGATCGAGGGAAATTATATAAATATCATTTCTCCAATCAACAAATTGATAAACCCACCAGATTGTTATACCCAAGGTAATTATGCCTGAGACTGTAAAGAAGATATCCTTAGATAAAAAAGTAAAATTCCCACCAGCATAAATTGATAAAGGGATCAATAAAATAAGGATTGCCAACGTTGGCAGAAATATTTTCTTGATTAAAATAAACCAATGCGTTCTGTAGGTAATCACTCCGTCTACCTCTGTGCGCATCCCAAATAAAGACGCCAATACTGTCAGAAACCATCCGCTTTTTACCTGTGTCTGACCGGTGAACGGCGTTTCTTTTGGTTCTGTTACTTCCTTGTTTTCACCAAGGATAATTTTTTCTCGTAATAACGTTTCCATTTCTTCACGGTCTTCAAGGGAAAGCCTCTTTTTCGCCCTTTCCCATTGTTCGGTGAGCAATTTAATGACATAATCCGGAGAAGCTAAATGTTTAAAATAAAGCACCCCCGTGTACGTTCGGATGGCAATATCCCCAAATCCCAATAACCTTCCAATTAATCCGGTTTGTTTTGTAATGGAAAGGATAGCTCCCAAAGGAGTCTCTTGACGACTCTCATAAAGAAATAGAACTTTCTCCAGACATACTACTCTTTGGTTGGTTATTAAATAATAATCATTAGACCAATCAATTGTGTTCCAGATTAACCATACGATACTTCCCAATACTAATAATCCACCCAAGGGAAAAATAATCATCACACTGATGGTGGTTTGGAAATACAAAAACGCACTGAGAAATAGAGTAAAGAAAATCAATAGAAGTGGGAAAAGGGATTTGCCTATTAAATAGTATGGAGTTGCTCGTGAGAGAAAATGAATCGCTTCTTCAGGTTTAATCCATGCTGCCTGGTAATTGAGAAGTTTTTCATAATTTGAAAGAATTAATTGAAATGCTGGAAAAATTACCGGGTTTTCCTCGATAAAATTGATTAATTCATTCCCGGAAATAGCAAGGACTATGGTTTGGGTTGTCGCTCTTGAAGAAGAGCGACGGATTGTTGTTTGGGTTAAAATATCCTCACCAAAATAATCGTCTGCCTTAAGAATGGATATCTTTTCCCCACCCAGTTCTGTTTCCACCTCAACTGTAACCTCTCCACTAAGAATTATGTAGAAGTTAGTCGCATTCGCGTTTTCTTCATAAATATGACTCTCGGTTTCAAATTCCAATATATCAATTTTGTTAATAAGATATGCAATCTGGTCTTGTTCAAGACCATGAAATAGGTGAACCCTATTAAAAAGTGCCAGAATTTCTTTTTGAGTGACTCGCATAGAATAAGTATATCCAAATTTCTTGCAATAATATTTTAGGGTTAATATCTCTCTGGTAAAATGGAGCACGACTAATACATTGAGTTGACCTTGAAAATTAATTTGAACCGAACCATACTATTACGCTGGATATCCATTGGATTAATATCCATAGCGGTTATTCTGCTTGTTTTTCAATTAATTCTTTACAGCCGCATTCGGGCTGGCTTTCCCCCAGGCACGAAGATCGCCGGTGTGCCCGTAGGCGGTCTGAATCAACAGCAAGCTGCTGACCGGATAACCCAAGCCTTCAACCTCCCCATTGAACTAAAATACGGACAGGATAGTATCCTTGTCAAACCGGGCGTTTTAGGTTTTACATTAAATATTAATGCAATGATCGCTGCAGCCGATCAACAACGAGTTAATGCCCCGTTTTGGTCCTCTTTTTGGGACTATTTATGGAATCGCATTCCGCAAGCCAGTGGAACGCCTTTGCTCCCATCCATCGAAGAAAAAAGGCTGCAAATTTTTTTGATGAATGAAATTGCATCACGGTATGATAAAGTCCCTGAGGTCAGCCAGCCTGTACCGGGCAGTGTGAATTTCATATTGGGGAAACCAGGTGAGATCCTGGATATTGAACATTCCATACCATTAATTGAAATTGCATTAAAGTCCCCAACCCAAAGAAGCGTGAATCTGGTCATCAACCAGGAAACGGCTCCCCGCCCTTCCCTTGAGAACCTGAAAGTACTTATCAAACAAATCCTTGATCGATCAAAATTTGATGGGTTAACCGAAGTTTATGTCCTGGATTTGAAAAGCCAAAAGGATATAAATTTTGCCTATGAAAATGGAGTCGATTTCAAACCAGGTATTGCCATTACCGCTGCCAGCTCAATGAAAATCCCGGTATTGGTTTCAGTTTTCAGGAGATTATCGGAGCCAATACCACCAGCTGCCGATACCCTCTTTAAGCAAATGATTGAAATATCCAATAACGACGCAACGGATAAGCTGATGCAGACTTATGTAGAATTGAATTTAGGTCCAATCTACGTCACAGATGATATGGAAAAATTGGGTTTAGATAATACTTTTCTGGCTGGATACTTTTATGATAAAGCTCCTCTCCTGCAAGATTTTCATACACCAGCCAATACGCGCACTGATTACACAACCAGCCCCGATAGATATAATCAAACCACGACTGCCGATATGGGGATGCTGCTTGATGATATCTATCAATGTGCGAAAAACGGCGGTGGGACCTTTGGTGCAGTCTTCCCCGGAGAGATCACTCAGACCGAATGCCAGGCAATGATCACTTATCTTATTCTTAATACCAATCCCGCTTTAATAAAGCCGGGTTTACCGGATGGCGTAAAAATCGCACATAAGCATGGCTGGATAACTGAGAATGGTCTGATGCATTCCATTATCGATTCAGGAATTGTATTTTCCAATGGCGGTGATTATGTTATTTCGATTGCTTTTTATCAACCTACCCAATTAATCTTCAATATAGCGGTGCAATTAGCGTCCACAATTTCAACCGCCACTTATAATTACTTCAATATAGCTCAATAATTTTTATCCTTCGTAATTACCAAAAAGAGGATTGAATTTTATATCCTTCTCACTAAATGGTGATTGCTGAAAATTATCATGTATTTCAATCCGCGATTGATTTGACCCATAGATTGAGTTTAATTTTCTTTTAGCATGGTAAAAAAGCCGTATTTATAAAACCCTAAAATCACAAAATTGGGTTAGTGATTTCAAGGAATATTTTCATCATATATCCCCCATTCTAAAACCAGAGCCCCTATTCGGAAATGAAGTCATTAAATTATTGAAAGAATCTCTGGTCCGTTTTCCGTAATGGCAACCATATGCTCAAATTGAGCGGAAAGCGAGTCATCTGCCGTTACCACAGTCCATTCATCTTTAAGCAATCTGGTCTCAGGTCGACCCATGTTGATCATAGGTTCAATATTGATCACCATCCCTTCCTGTAAGCGTGGACCTCGATCGGCTGGACCGATATGAGGGATAAAAGGTTCCTCCCAAAGATTCTGCCCGATTCCATGCCCTCCATATTCCCGCACTACCGAAAATCCCCGGCTCTCTGCATAGTCCTGTATCGTTGCTCCAATGACACCAATTCGATTTCCAATTTGCGATACTTGAATCCCTTTCATCAGGCATTGATAAGCGGTGTCCACTAATTTTTTTACCTGTGGCTTTACCTTTCCGATCATAAAGGTTACGCAGGAATCACCACACCAACCCTTATACCTTAATCCAATATCAATTCCGACGATGTCACCTTCCCGCAAGATACGTTCATTGGGCATTCCATGACAAATCTCATTATTCAATGCCGCAGTAATCACTCCTGGATAAGGCACCTGGTGCGGACGTTGAGTAATACCTTTATATAATGTTTCCGCTCCTTCTTTAAGGATAAATCTTTCTGCAATTTCATCCAGATGTTTGAGAACAATGCCAGGACGAATTTCTTCACGGATGATTTCAAAAGTTTGAGCAACAATTCGACCAGCTTCACGTAACCCTTGAATTTCTGTTTTTGTTTTAATTAAAATCAAAATTTATATCTCCATCAATTTTTTAAGATTAACTTGGCCAATGGATAAAAATCTTCAGGATGAGAGAATTTTTTTTCCAATGCGCCATTCAGAAATTGCCATTCGCTTTGAAGATCTAATGAAGATAGGGTCATATCCATATTAGCCATACATAGCCCACTATCATGAAAACAATAATCCTGATTTTCAGGCAACAGATATTTTCTATTATTACGGACGGTAAATAAAAATAACTCCTTATTTCTTAGAAGAAACCGCCAAGGTTGAGCGTTTATGGCCGATGGAGCCATACTGGCAGCCACAATTATTTTCTCCCACAATCCTTCCGGTTTTGCGGGATGGTCGAATGTGTCCAGGTAGAATATTTCCTCAATTGGCTTTCTTCCACGGATACCAATGATTGATTTTGTGACTTTTGTTATTGTCTCGGTGCCAAACCCACCACCTGGATATCCAAAAACCAAAAATGCAGCAATTTGGGCATTTGCAGGTAATTGAAAGAGCTGACGGACTTTTTCCTGCCGGGATAAACAACCAATAAAACAGGTCCCAATTCCCCTAGACCACAAGCGAACCGCAATTTGTTCTGCATGGTACCCCAGATCTACAAGTGCATTATCACTACCTATGATGTAAGGAACCAGATAATATGGCGGTGTAATGAACCGACCATAGGCTCCCAAAATTTCGACTAAATCTTCTCCTTTGGTTTTGTCCTTATAGATAAATTCATACTTATTGTCTAGAAATATGGATTTGGTATTGTTGAAAATAATTTTAATGTGCGCCTGATCATCTGAACTTAGATGACGTTGATCAAAACTTCGGATGGAGTGTCTGGATAATATAAAAGGATAAATTTCAGTATCTTGCGACAAAGAATGCACCATTTGATTTTTTAGAATTTAATCAGTAATTATACCTTTCTGGATATATTGCTCAAATTATCAATACTTGCTTGACAGTCATTTTTGCAATGATAAAATCCCTATTAACGGAATATCAATGGCAATTTCATCTAATCTTGGTTTCTCTCGTATTGGTCGGCAGCGTGAATTGAAAAAAGCTCTGGAAAGTTTTTGGGCAGGAAAAACATCGGAACAGGAATTACTTAATACGGGACGGACGATTCGTCTGGAAAATTGGACCTTGCAAAAAGAAATAGGAATTCAGCACATTCCCTGCAATGATTTTTCTTTTTATGATCATGTTCTGGACACCACTTTTTTGGTTGGGGCTATTCCACCCCGATTTCAAAATGAATCTGACCAGAACAATTTAGAGACCTATTTTGCGATGGCACGTGGAGCTGAAAGTGGGACCTATCGAGGAATTCCAGCCCTGGAAATGACAAAATGGTTTAACACCAATTACCATTACCTAGTCCCTGAAATTACACCAGAAACAAAATTTAAAATTAATAACGAAAAACTAATGGGGGAGTTTAAAGAAGCGTTAACCCTGAATATTGTCACTAGACCAGTACTCTTAGGGCCGGTAAGTCTCTTATTGCTCAGCAAATCACCTTCGATTGGATTTAGCCCTCTTGAAAAAATAGATGAATTGGTTCCGGTTTATCTTCAAATTCTTGAAAATTTAATAACCGTAGGAGTGGAATGGGTTCAATTGGATGAACCTTGTCTAGTTCAGGATCTTGAAGAAGAAACCAGGGAAATTTTTGTCCAAGTTTATACGAAAATTGGAAGAACTCTTTTGCGTCCTAAAATATTGTTAGCTAACTATTTTAATTCTTTAGGAAAAAACCTTGAACTCACTCTCTCAATGCCAATTGAGGCCATTCATCTTGATCTGATCTCTGGAGCGAACCAGCTTGAGTCAGCATTAAAAATCATAAGCAAAAACAAGATATTGTCCCTGGGACTCGTTGATGGACGCAACGTATGGAAATGTGATCTTCAGAAAGCGATCGAGAAAATCGAAAAAGTTATTGATGAATTATCCTCAGGGCATGTAATGATCGCTCCTTCCTGCTCACTGCTCCATGTTCCTCAGGATTTAGATCAGGAAAAAAGGATGAATCTGGATGTAAAAAATTGGCTGGCTTTTGGAAAACAGAAATTAGAAGAAGTAGTATTGCTTACCTCAATGGTAAATCAACATATTGAAAAAGTTTATTACTTGGAGAGAAGCAGGTCAAATATTCAAAATAGGCAATCCTCATCACTGGTTCACAGGCCATTGGTGAAAGTAAAAATTGCCCAAATTAATCCAGAAATGAAAATCAGGGAAAGTGTTTTTTTCATCCGCCGGAAAAAACAACAGAATAAATTCCAGTTGCCATTACTCCCTACCACAACCATAGGTTCATTTCCTCAAACAAAGTCGATCCGAATTGCCCGTAAACGATTCAATAATGGGGAGTTCACTGAATTGGATTATCAAGAATTTATTAAAGATGAAATCATTCATACAATCAATTTTCAAGACGAAATTGGCTTGGATGTTCTCGTTCATGGAGAATTTGAACGAAATGATATGGTGCAGTATTTTGCCGAACAAATGGAGGGATTTGCATTTACCGAAAATGGCTGGGTGCAAAGTTTTGGGTCTCGCTATGTCCGCCCTCCAATTATTTACGGAGATGTCTCTCGTCCCAAGGCAATGACGGTTGAATGGGTAAAATTCGCTCAAGCCCATTCTAAAAAACCAGTCAAGGGCATGCTCACTGGTCCTATTACGATCTTGAACTGGTCTTATGTGCGTGATGATCAACCTCGTTCAGAAACATGCCGGCAAATTGCTTTAGCGATCCGCGAGGAAGTCAATGACCTGGAAGCTGCCGGGATTGGCATAATTCAAATTGATGAGCCGGCGCTTAGGGAGGGTTTGCCTTTACTCAGGCAGGATTGGAAAGATTACCTGGACTGGGCTGTTGAATGTTTCAAGCTTTGCACTGGCGGAGTGCAGGATGAAACCCAAATCCACACTCACATGTGTTATTCTGAATTCAATGACATCATTCAATCCATTGCAGAATTGGATGCAGATGTTATCTCAATAGAAGCAGCCCGGTCGCATATGGAGTTGCTAAACGCGTTTTCAAATTTTCATTATCCCAATGATATCGGTCCGGGTGTTTACGATATCCATTCACCGCACATTCCCAACCAGGAGGAGATCTATAATTTACTAAAAGAGGCCTTGCAAGTCCTGCCAGCTGATCAATTATGGGTTAATCCTGATTGTGGCTTGAAAACCCGCCGTTGGGAAGAGATTGAACCGGCACTGAAATCAATGGTGGCAGCAACAAGACAACTGCGTATGGAAATTGCTGATAAAAGAATTAAAAAGGTAAAGGAATGACACAAAATCGAATTCATCGGCTCATGGGATTGTTGAAAGCCAGCCAATTCCATGCTCTGGTTATGAACGCAGGGGTTGATCTTTCCTACTACTGTGGGCTTCAGTTTCATCTATCTGAAAGACCTGTTATTCTTATCATAACATTAGACTCTGAACCGATTCTGATCCATCCAGAATTGGAAACCGAGAAGGTAAAAAGCTCATCGATATCACTAAAATCAATTGCCTATGGTGAAGATCCATCACAATGGCTTGGGAGTTTTACTAAAGCATTCGATGACCTTCATCTTGAAAAGGAAAATGTGGGAATCAACCCAATTTCCATGAGATTTCTTGAATTGGAGTATTTAAAAAAAGCATCCCCACAAAGTTATTTTGTTTCGGCATCATCAATTTTTTCAACTATGCGCATCCAAAAAGAATTAGTTGAAATATCCTCCATCAAAAAAGCAGTTGAGGTTGCTGAAACCGCCCTTAAAAATACCATCCAATTTATCAAAATTGGGAAGACCGAAAAAGAAATTGCAAATGAATTGACTTTGCAATTATTACAGGCGGGTTCAGACCCTGACTTGCCTTTTATGCCCATAGTTGCGTCTGGCCCAAATAGCGCCAACCCACATGCCATTCCCACCGAGCGCAAAATAACCTCTGGAGATTTGTTAATTATTGACTGGGGAGCCCATGCAAATGGCTATGTATCTGATATTACCCGTACTTTCGCCATCGGGTTTATTCAAGAGGAATTTAAAAAAATATCTCAGATCGTTGAAGAGGCTAATCAGGATGCTCGAAAAATTGCGCTTAAAGGAGTTACCTCTCATCGAGTAGATGAAGCCGCCCGTAAAGTGATCACCAATGCCGGTTATGGGCAATATTTTATCCACCGAACAGGACATGGGATTGGTTTGGAAGCGCATGAAGAACCTTACTTACAGGCAGGCAATCAGAAGGTTTTAGATGATGGTATGGTTTTCACCATTGAACCGGGAATTTATCTGCCTGAAAAAGGTGGAGTCCGAATTGAAGATAATGTGGTAATTGATAATGGTCAAGCCATCACAATTACTACCCTTCCTCGAGAGTTGCAAATCCTCTGATTCTGTTTCAAGGAGACAACAATGAATCAACCCTATATAATGCCTGGTGCCGAACCTTTTTATTTTCCGGGGAATTCCACTGGCTGTCTGATGATCCATGGTTTCACCGGAACACCCAAGGAAATGCGTTGGATGGGCGAATATCTTCATAAAAAAGGATTTACAGTTTATGGCATTCGCCTGGCAGGCCATGCTACCCAACTTCCGGATTTAGTTCGAACACGCTGGCACGATTGGATCATTTCCGTAGAAGAAGGAATCGATATATTAAAAATGACCTGCAAAAATGTATTTACCATAGGCCTATCCATGGGAGGTATACTTTCACTACTTGCTGCCGACAGATATGATATTAAAGGCGCAATTTGTATGTCAACCCCATTTGAACTGAGCAGAGATTGGAGATTAAAAATTTCAAAACAAATAAGTAGCATTGTCCCCATGGTAAACAAAGGGGAAAGTGATTTACAAAACAAAGAAGCTGCAAAAAGCCATCTTGATTATCCGGTATACCCAACCCGTTCCATCGCTGAATTAAATGATCTTCTAAAAGAAATGCAAAATGCACTTCCCAGAATTAATAAACCAGTGCTATTAATGCATTCCAAATCGGATGGTCTGAGTTATGAAAATTCAGTAAAAATTCATACTCTGCTCGGCAGCCAGGATAAAGAGATTTTTCTTTTAGAAAAAAGTGGGCATGTCATCACTGAAGATATCGAAAGGAATGAAGTTTTTAAAAAAGCAGAAATTTTTATCAAGCGCCTTATCAATTTTTAATGCATCGGGATTTAAAACTATTATCACTTTCCCTGTTTTTCTGGGGACTCGGAGAAGGTTTATTTATCTTTTTCCAGCCAATATATCTTCAGCAATTGGGTGCCGATCCCATCCAAATAGGAGCAATATTGGGATTAATCGGAATGGCGCTTGGTGCTGCTCAGATCCCTGCCGGATCTATCTCTGACCGGATCGGAGCGAAATGGCTTATACGATCTTCCTGGGTAATAGGAACTCTTTCGACTGCGATCATGGCATTAGCATCCAATCTTACTGTTTTTATGCTTGGAATGGTTCTTTATGCTCTAACTGGAGCTGTGCTGGCACCCATGAATAGCTATATCTCCTCAGTCAAAGGTGAAATGAGCATTGGACGTGCACTTACTTTTTCGATCGGCAGTTATAACCTGGGGGCAATGCTAGGTCCATTGACCGGTGGATTCATCAGCCAACAAATAGGTCTAAAATTGGTATATTGGATTGCTTTTGGGCTTTTTGTAATATCCACCATTACTGCATTTTTTCTAAACGAAAAAGAAATTCATTCCGAAGATAATAATAGCAAACGCAATAAACCCTGGCATAATAAGCTGTTCAACACCTATCTTCTCATCGTGCTTTTAATGGTATTTGCTGCCTATCTACCTTTACCTTTGACAGCCAATTATCTACACAATTTCCATACCATTCCATTTTCTTCCCTTGGAATACTGGGAGCATTGACAAGTATGGGATATATATTTCTGGCACTTATCGCCAGTCACTTAAAACCTGAATTTAATTTATTTATCGCACAAGCTTTGATGATAATATTTTGCTGGATGATTTTTCAAGGGAATAGCATCTTTATTTTCAGTCTGGCATTTCTTTTCGCAAGTGGTTATCGTTATTTACGATCGATGGTGGTGGCGTTTTCAAGACAATTAATTCGTAAAGAATACACCGGTCTGGCTTTTGGGATGATTGAAAGCGTCTCTGCCATTGGATATACTCTTGCACCGATTGCCGCTGGATTAATCTCAGCCAAAAACCCAAGATTGCTTTTTCCAATAAGCTCAATCGTACTTGTTTTTGTCCTGCTTGCCTCCGCCTTTACATTGAAATTCATAAATAAGGAAATCATTCCAAGAAATAAATAAATTATGTCTCTTCAAATTAAGCCGTATATTTTAGGTCCTCTTCAAAATAATACCTATTTGGTGATAGACAAACCGTCAGGAGATTCAATCATCATTGATCCGGCTATTGGCAGCCATATTATTTTAGAGGATTTGAAGAAGAATGGGCTCACCTTGAAACAAATCTGGATCACCCATGCTCATTTTGACCATATTGGCGGAGTAGAAAAATTATCGAGTGCTTTTTTTCCCTCGATTCCAACAGCAATGCATCCCAACGATAATCCTCTATGGGAAGAAGGTGGGGGTGCAAAAGAATTAGGATTTGGACTTAATCTTGGACCTTTACCATCTCAATCTTTATCCGATCACCAAATATTGAATTTCGGCTCCTCCCAATTTGAAATCTTGCTCACCCCCGGTCATACTCCAGGGCATGTGGTCTTCTACTCGGCTAATGAAGGGTTAATTTTTTGTGGTGATCTTCTCTTTCGGCATTCGATCGGTCGAACTGACTTCAAGGGAGGAAATTATGAGCAATTGATCGCCAGTATCAAGAACTGCATATTCACCCTGCCAGATGGAACTCGTTTATTGAGTGGTCATGGTCCAGAAACTACAATAGGTGAAGAAAAAAGAGAAAACCCCTTTTTAAAATAAAACAGGCGGTCAATGTCAGCCGCCTGTCATGCTCATTGTCCTTAATACTTATTTTGCAAAATCAATCGCTCGCATTTCGCGAATAACAGTGACTTTAATCTGACCTGGGTATTGCATGGTCTCTTCAATATTTTTGGCAATTTCCCGTGCCATTTTAGCTGATTCAAGATCGTCAATTTCCTCAGGTTTCACAATAATCCGTACTTCGCGGCCTGCCTGGATGGCAAAAGCTTGGCTAACCCCTTTGTATGAGTGAGCTATATCTTCCAATTGTTTAAGTCGCTTGATATATTGTTCAAGGTTCTCACGCCTGGCTCCTGGTCTGGCACCTGAAATTGCATCAGCACACTCCACTAGGACTGCCTCTACACTTTGCTGTTCTTCCTCATGATGATGGGATGCAATAGTATTCACGACTTCAGGATTGACCCTATAGCGACGACAAAAGTCAGCACCAATCAAGGCATGTGTTCCCTCTGTATTGTGGTCCATGGCTTTGCCTATATCGTGCAACAAACCGCCTGCTTTAGCTACTTCTACATTTGCTCCCAATTCCGCAGCAAGCACCCCAGCTAACATCGCCGTCTCAACCGAATGAGCGAGCTGATTTTGACCATAAGAAGTTCTAAATTTCAGGCGGCCTAACATTTTGAGTACTTCCAATGGCAAAGCTGGAACACCAGCATCAAAGGCAGCCTGTTCACCTGCCTCGTTGATCACTAGCTCAACTTCCTTTTCCTCTTCCGCGAGCACTTTTTCAATATGTGCTGGATGAATCCTACCATCCTGGATCAGGCGTTGTAAAGCACGGCGTGCAATTTCCCGACGGGTGGAATCAAAGCAGGAAACCGTGACTGCTTCTGGTGTGTCA
>Ga0209777_10001835_pt1 | contig 29330 bp, 23 predicted proteins | sample FrelakmetHBP12HB_FD_187147 | JGI IMG/M metagenome (GOLD analysis project Ga0209777, IMG submission 187147) | Freshwater lake sediment microbial communities from the University of Notre Dame, USA, for methane emissions studies -HBP12 HB (SPAdes)... | ecosystem: Environmental > Aquatic >...
CCTGTCTTCCAATTCCGCCAAACCTTTTTCCACAGCGTCACGCGCGTATTTTTGCGCGGACAAATTCAAAGTCGTATAGATCGAAAGACCTTCCTTGTAAAGAACGTCCGCGCCATATTTTTCCTGCACATAGCGGCGTACTGTTTCTACAAAATATGCAGCAACTTTATCTTTGGGTTTGATCGGCCGTAATTTCAATGGAGCTTCGGATGCTTTTGCCATTTCTTCCTGCGATATGTAACCTTCTTCCATCATGCGCGTAAGAACGTAAACTTGTCTTTGTTTGGCTTTTTCATAATGAAGAAAAGGGGAATAGCTGCTGGGAGCTTTAGGTAAACCGGCCAGCATGGCTGCCTCCGGCAGTTTCAGATCCTTGGCGTTTTTTCCGAAGTAGCCCAATGCCGCCGATTCTATTCCGTAAGTGCCGTGTCCCAGATAAATTTGGTTTAAATATAAATTTAGAATTTCATCTTTACTCAGATATTTATCAATTTTGTAAGCAAGAATAGCTTCCTTAATTTTACGCGTGATTTTTTTTTCAGGCGAAAGGTACATCATCTTGGCTACCTGTTGCGTAATGGTACTGCCGCCCTGGACGATATGTCCCGCTTCAAAATTTTTCAATACCGCTCGAAAAATGCTTTGTATATCCAGACCCTGATGCTGATAGAAGCGTGAGTCTTCCACAGCGACAAAAGCATAACGGACTATCTTAGGGACCTCGGCAATCTTTACAAGCTTTCTGTCTTCCAGAAAAAACTCATCGATGAGTTCGTTGTTGTCATCATAAACACGGGAGGCAATGCTGGGGCGATAATCTTTGAGCGCGTCAATACCCGGTAAATCCAAGGTTAAGGCATAGTAGGTGACAGTTCCACCAACCGTCACCAGTAAGACGCTAACGATTAAAACCATAAAAAAAGTAAGAAGCGCGGAAAGTTTCTGGACTTCTCCTTTATTTTTACTGGATCTTGTACGGCGTATCGGCATAATTTTTACCAATTATTATTCATTTTCTTCGATAGTTACTTTTTTCTTTTCGGCAAATTTCACCACGAATATACTCACTTCATACAAAAACATCAAGGGAATTGCCATTAATATTTGGCTTAAAGCATCCGGTGATGGTGTTAAAATTGCGGCAACGATGAAAATAACTAGAATGGCATACCTTCTTTGTTTGGAGAGCATTTTGGCGTGAACTATTCCCAGCTTGGCCAGAAAGAACATAAAGATAGGCAATTCAAAAGATAAACCAAACCCCAGCAAAAATGTTACGAAAAGCGACAGATAATCACTGAACGATATCATTGCCTGCAAATATTTATTATTAAAACTGACAAAAAATTCAAAGGCCGGAGGCAGGGCAATAAAATATCCGAACAAGACGCCGCTGATGAAAAGTAAAGTGGAGAAAAAAACAAAAGGCAATACATATTTTTTTTCTTTGGAATGCAGGGCCGGCGCGATAAATTTCCATATTTGATATAAGATGAAAGGACAAGTAATTATTAGTGAAGCAAAAAAAGCCAGCTTCATATAGACAAAGAATGCTTCAGTTAATCCGGTATAAATCAGATAACTGTTTTTGGGCAGAACTCTGGTAAGGGGCCGGGTAACGATATCAAAAATCCAGTCCTTGAAATAATAGCAGCCTCCAAAACCAATGCCTATCGCTATTAAAGAACGGGTGACCCTTTTGCGCAGCTCCACTAAATGTCCGGTCAGAGACATTTTGTGATCTTCGCTGGTTCCCGTTTTTTCCGTTATTTCCATAGTTTGAAGTTTTGCCTGTCTTCAGCTTTAAAATGTAGGGAGAATTATTTTAAAATTTAATGTTTGGGGAAAATTTTATCAGATGAACCGTTTTTTGTTTCTTCGGCATCGGGCTTTTTCATTAAAAGAGAATCCTTCCAGCCGTCATCGTTCTTCGGCTTTTCATCGTCTTTTAAGGCTTCTTTGAAATCTTCGGTTATTCCTTCGGTTGCTTTTTTGAATTCGCTGAAACCTTTACCCAAAGTTTTGGCCAATTCCGGCAAAAAAGAATCCTTCCTGCCATCGCCGGTCTTCGGTTTTTCATCATCTTGCAAGGCTCCTTTCAGATCTTCGGTAGCGCCTTCAGCTGCTTTTTTGAATTCGCTGAAGCCTTTACCCAAAGTCTTGGCCAATTCCGGCAATTTTTTGGGCCCAACAACGAGAAGTGCAATTATTGCAATTACTAGAAGCTCCGGCAGTCCTATGCCAAACATTGATAATTAATCTCCCCATGGTGCTTGAGGTATACCTATATATTGATTCCAGTTTTTGTCAATGTTTTTTGAGATAAGTAGAAACATGGTTGATCGAATATATTTTGTATCATTTATAAGTCAAATCCCGATAGCAAGCAACCTCACTTATATCTACTGCTGTTCAGTGCTGGGTCATTGTCGAAAATGAGTATTACGCATTGAAAGAGAGTTACATAATGTTAATCTCCATGGTCATCGACGCCGCACCCCACATTTTAATGAAACTCAGATATTACAAGCGAAGCGCAGTAATCTCTGCCAGTTGAATTATCCCACGTGCGAAGCTAAGTGGGATTATGCTAATCCCCGGGCGCCGTAGAGGACTTCAAGATTTCCTTGACATACAAAACCGGACTTCTTATACTTCACCATACAAAGATGAAGCGAGTGGAAATTTGGGAAACAACAAAGATAAAAACAAAGAATTATAGAAAAACGAGGAAACATGCTTGAACTATTCAAAGTAGAAATTCCGGAAACAGATAAACTTGTTGTATTAATTAAAAAAAAGATCGACAATCCCAAGTACACTCTGGAAGATATAAAAGACGTAATTTACGATCATATTTCCGAGCATAAAGAACTTAATAAAAAAGCTGATTACGATAAAGCGGAGTCCACGGCATTCAATGCCGTCAATAATCTGATGGACGATCTTGAAGTGAACATAACCAACTACAAGAGAATTAAGGAATACTTATTATCCTATCACTCTTACAACGGTTTCAATCGTCTGATTATTGATTTCCAGATGTTTCTGAATAAAAGAGAGCTACTGCATCTGATTGACCATGGAACGATAATATTCGGGTCTGACAAAACTAAGCATTGGAAACCGGTTAAAGAAATAGTCCTCACAATTTTAAAACAAGATAAAACAGAAAAGTTTGCCAACGCATATCAACGATACAAATCAAACCAAAAAAAAAAACAGGAGTAGTAATCTTCGAATTTATCCATTCCATGAAGTAAAAGGTTACAGACGCAATCGGCAATTCCATCAGTTCGGAAATTTTGAATAATCGGTAATCGGATTACGCTTCGGTAATGAAAAACTTGAGCCATGCCAGCAGGCCTTTTTCGCCTACGGCATCGTAGTGGCTCTTTTCTATGCAGGTTTCTTTCGCAATGCTCACAAGTGGAGTGTAGCCGGATTTGCCTTCATGAACGCTCTTCTTACTCAACAGGCCGTCCTTTTCACCGCTTGTTGATGAAAGCGCTACTATTGGAATGCCGGCGTCTTTTCCTTTGCTCTCGTATTCCTTCTTCAGCCTTTTTATAACTTCCCAACCGTCCATCACAGGCATGTTCAGATCCAGCACGATCAGGAGAGGATCACGGACATACTTGGTACGGATTAAATTAATAATCTCCAGAGCTTCGGCGCCATTAATCGCCTCAAAAATCACTATGGATGGATCAAACGCCTTGACTTCCCGAGCAACCTTCATCCGTATACCCTTCTCATCATCCACAAGCAAAACAGTGTTGCTTGCCGAATCCATGTGTCGCTTGATGGATTCTAGAAGTTGTAAATAGTCGTCTTCCTTAGAAGACGCGATATCAACTCGTTTTTCTGTCATTGCGAAACTCCTTTGCGCTAAAGCGTAATAGTGAACATGGTTCCTTTGTTGTCTGTATAACATTTTATCGTTCCACCGTGCACGTCAACAATCTTCTTTGTGATTGTAAGCCCAAGTCCGGTGCCACCTTTTTTTTTCGTCTTGAACGCTATAAACAGATTATTCGCTATTTCTGGCGGCATGCCGGGACCATTATCGCTTATTGCCAGAACAGCACGTCCATTCTGCGCTGACGATGAAATCCTTATTTCGGGGCTGGGCATTTTGTGCTCAACAAGCGCTTCCACACCGTTTTTGCACAGATTAAAAAACGCCATTTTCAGTTGCGACGCATCAAGATTCTTTACACCGATTTCTTTGTCGAGGTCAAGCGTTACGCTGAAATCGACGGCTTTTAGCTCGGTAGCCAGCACCTTCACCGACACAGCAGTATCAGCCAGCACATCATTGATATTCACCGGCGCAAAATCGGGGCTGTATATATTTGTAAACTGCAGATATGTCGTGGCTAGATTGGCGCCCTCTTTGATCGCAGTTTCTGATAGTTCAAAGTCCTGTTTGATGTTCTCTTCGTTAAGAATAGCCGGGGTCATCTGGCGAATATCTTCCTTGAGATATCCAATCCATGACAATCCGGATATGAGTTTGTTCTTTAGTTCGTGTATTGTCTGGTACGACGTCTGGCGCAGTTTCATTACTTCCATACCGAACGCGACAATCGGCAAAAACCATAATATGTCTTTCAGTCGCTCCATGAATAGCCTGTTTTCTTCAAACCCAGTCAGTAAAAATTCCTGCGCTCCCCGTTCTAGATTGATTTCCGGGAATATATTATTTTTGAACAGCAGTTGCAGAGCGCCGGAGTTCTTTGTCGCATGTTCTGTGCCGGTGGATCTGTGGATTGATTGAATCGGAATGCTCAATAGGTACTTTGTCTTATGCTGAATCTGTGTGTCCACGCCATCGAAATGCCGTTTGTCGGTGGGCGCGTAAGTATATATTACTTTACTTTCGTTGACTGTTACTCCGGCAATGCTATCGAAGGGCACCCGGACGCCGATGAGTTCGGTAACATCAGAGAACAGAAATTGCAGATGGACGCCTTCCTCGCCGAGAATCGAGCCGCCTGTCGCTCCGGTGAGTTGGATGCAGGTTTCCAGCGAGGCCTTCAGCAACTCTTCGGGCGTGCTACCGAAACTCAATTCTACTATGCGACGCAGATATTGTTCCATGAATATGTTATCCTTTTAGTTCATATTAGCACATAACTTCCTAACCTGTCCTCGATAATTTTACCACATGTTAAATTAGAGTTCAGCCATTTTTAATTATTACCGATTTAATGTTGTATATGTAAGAAGATCGAGGATCTGAAGATTACAGGAAGTACTCATCAACTGGATTAACCATTACTATATAAAAAATTAGCGGAATAATTAACTTCGACGCTGATCTTTGAGCCTATAGTTCATAATTCAAGGAAATATTTTGCGCTTTAAAGCCATTTATGATACACGAGCAACATATTTGACGTAGAAGCAACAAAAGAAGGTATGACGTGTCCCAAAAAATAGGTGTCGTCAAAGATAATCGGTACTTACAGCATTCGGCTGGATTTGCCCATCCGGAGAGTCCGGAAAGGTTAGCGGCAATTTATGAAATGCTGGATAATCCCTTGATGTCTTGGAAATTCACTCACATAGAACCGCGTGAAGCCACTCACAAAGAGATTGAAACTATCCATTCTCCTTCCTACGTTAAATTTATTGCCAGTACTGCGGGGCAGCGCTGTGTATTTCTTGATCCTGATACGGCAACCTCTCCGGAAACCTACGAAATAGCGAAACTGGCGGTTGGCGGAGTCTGCAACGCCATTGATGAAGTTATGGAAGGAAAAGTTGATAACGCGTTTGCTTTTGTCCGGCCTCCGGGACACCACGCGGAAAAAGATGCCGCCAAGGGTTTTTGTGTTTTTAATAATATTGCCATCGGGGCGATGCACGCCATATTAAAGCATGGTTTGAAAAAAATATTGATCGTGGACTGGGATTTGCATCATGGCAACGGCACGCAGCACAGTTTCTTCAACGATCCGCGTATTTTATATTTTTCCACGCACCAGTATCCTTATTATCCGGGAACGGGAGATGTACTGGAAATCGGCAGAGGACCGGGTGAAGGTTACACTGTTAACGTTCCGTTGCGTGAAGGAGCGGGAGATGCTTCTTTTGTAGCAATATTCCGCAGAATACTTCAGCCGGTAGCCTTGGAATATAAACCGGATTTAATTTTATTATCCGCCGGATTCGATATTTATTTTCAAGATCCCCTGGGCGGTATGCGCGTAACACCGGAAGGGTTTGCTGCCATGATGCGAGTATTGCTCAATATTGCCGATGTCTGCTGTCAGGGACGTCTTGTCGCCGTGCTGGAAGGCGGCTATCACGTTTCCGGATTAACCAGATCGGTGAAGGCTGTTTTAGAAGAGATGCTGGATGAAACACATATTTCGGAAAAGAGACTCTCTTTAATGGAAAAAGAGGGTGATGAAGAAACCGGACATTTAATTAATAAAGTTATTTCCGTGATTCGTCACTACTGGAAAGTGTTTTAAAGGAGGATTTGATTTGAAAATAAGTTCTCGGGAAGTTGAATATGTGGCGAATTTAGCGCGCCTGGAAGTAACGGATAAGGAAAAAGAAAAATTTACCGCTCAGCTCAACGATATCCTGCTCTACATAGATAAGCTGAATGAATTGGATACCGAAGGCGTAGAGCCGATGAGCCACGCGATTTCCGTAACCAACGCGTTTCGCGAAGATAAAATATTGGATTCAATCGGCACGGAAAATTCACTGGCCAACGCGCCGGACGCGCGTGGCGAGTTTTTCCGCGTGCCGAAGGTTATAGATTAGCGACGCCATCTAGAATCTTTTATTACTCAAAATATCTATCAAAGGCTTTAGAGGAAATTATGGAGTTGCATCAGTTAACCATTCACGAATTGCAGGAAAAAATTAAAAGCGGCGATGTGTCGGCAATGCAGATTACTCAATCCGTTTTTTCGCGAATTGAAGCCGTGGAAGAACGGGTGCATTCCTACATCCGCTTGCTGAAAGAAGAAGCTCTGGCTGACGCCGCTAAAGCCGATGAATCCCTAAAAAAGGGCAATATAAAACCTTTGACCGGCATTCCCCTCGCGTTAAAAGATATTCTCTGCACCAAAGGCATCACCACAACATGCGGCTCGCACATCCTGCATAATTTTGTTCCACCTTACAACGCCACCGCTGTGGAAAAACTTCGCGACGCCGGAGCCGTGTTTGTCGGCAAGACTAACATGGATGAATTTGCCATGGGCTCTTCCACGGAAACTTCTTATTTTGGCCCTACCCGCAATCCCTGGGACTTGGAGCGAATACCCGGTGGTTCCAGTGGCGGTTCGGCCGCGGCGGTTGCCGCTGATGAATGCATTGCTTCTATTGGTTCCGATACCGGAGGTTCCATTCGCCAGCCGGCGGCACTTTGCGGCATTGTCGGAATGAAGCCGACTTATGGCCGTGTGTCGCGCTTTGGCCTGATTGCCTTTGCTTCCTCACTGGATCAAATCGGTCCTTTCACCAAGGACGTGGAGGACTGCGCCATTATGATGAATGTTCTGGCCGGTTATGATCCGAAAGAATCGACTTCAGTTCCGGCGGAAGTTCCCGATTACCGGCAATTCGCCGGACGGGATATTAAAGGATGGAGAATAGGTATCCCCAAGGAATATTTTATTGAAGGCATTGATCCGGAAGTAAACAACGCCATCAAAAAGGCTATTGCGGTAATAGAACAAAGCGGCGGGCAGTGCGTGGAAATTTCATTGCCGCATACCCAATACTGTGTAGCGGTTTATTATATTATCGCTCCGGCGGAAGCTAGTTCCAATCTGGCGCGCTACGATGGCGTTAAATACGGATTCAGGACAGCTGATGCCCGTGATCTTTTGGATATGTACAAAAAAACACGTATGCAGGGCTTCGGCGCCGAAGTGAAAAGAAGAATCATGATCGGCACCTATGCTTTGTCCGCCGGTTATTATGATGCCTATTATAAAAAAGCTTCTCAGGTACGAGCGTTAATGAAGCGGGACTTTGAAGAGGCATTCAAAAATTGTGACGTGATCCTGACGCCAACAACACCGACCGCAGCTTTCAAAATCGGCGAGAAAACCGACAATCCTTTGCAGATGTACCTTTCCGATGTTTTCACCATATCGGCAAACTTAGCGGGAATCCCCGGAATTTCTATTCCCTGCGGTTTTACTTCCGGCGGCTTGCCAATAGGAGTGCAGTTTCTGGCCAGCCACTTTGAAGAAGGGAAATTAATTCAAATTGCCTCCGCTTACGAGAAAAACGCCAAAATTGAAAATAGGAGGCCGGGGTTATAGAAGTTATAATAAAAACTAATATGATGTCTCCAGATTTTTCAATAAACTGATGGATAGAAACATCCTTGGCCAAATGAAATTATGGTAATAAAAAGAGACCTGTTGTCAATGCGCAGCAATGCCGAGAAATGGATAAAATGAGCCGCGCAAAGACCCTATGATCACTAGTATTGTTATTAAGGAAAGTAATATTCTATGAGTCTAATAAGTCTTGATATAAATAAAACATGGCCTCAAAAGGATGCCAGACTCTTTGTAGGCGATGGTTCGCTAGAACAATTTTCAAGAATTGGTTGGGGAGACGCTTCGCATCAATTCTCTCTTTATATTCACGGTTACAAAACAGGAGGTGATGTGTTGTTGCAACACGCAATAGCCTCAAAAAGTCCTGAGCAACTAGATACACTTATATTTCCTATTTTGTTCATGTATCGTCAATTTATTGAGTTAGAATTAAAGTGGATATTTCTTGTTTTTAGCGATTCCGATAGGTCAGAAAAAAGAACATTTATTAACGATAGTAGCCATGATTTGATCAAACTCTGGAAAAAGGCAAAAAAGATTTTACTCGAAGATGCGACTCCAAGAGAACGAGAAGATATCAGCATAGTGGAAGATTATATTAAACAATTCCATGAAATTGATAAAAGTTCTTTTTCATTCAGATATCCTATAACGAAAGACCTTAATCAAATCTTGAATAATCAACATCGGATAAATCTTTCTAATTTACTTCAAAGGATGAATGAACTTTATCAGTTTTTTAGGGGCACAGATGGGAAACTCAGCAGTTTAAGGGATTACAGACATGACATGGAGAATTACTTCAGCTTGTAAAAGTTAAACGTTACCGAATACTGAAAATAAAAGTATGTATTATGAATAAAATTATTATTTCTATCTTTCTTGTTTTAACTTTTTTTTGTTCCCCGGTAATGAGTGAAACAGCGATTGATTGGTATGAAAAGGCAAATGCATTAACGGCTGGCAATAAAAAAAATACTGACCTGCAAAAGGCTATTGAATTTTTGAATAACGCTATTAGACTGCGACCTGATTGGGCCGATGCCTATTATAACCGTGGAACTTTATATAATGATCTCGGCCAGCATCAGCGTGCTATTGAAGACTTTAATAGAGCCATTAGCTTAGAACCGAATATGGCCGATGCTTACAACAACAGAGGATATGCTTACAATGACCTTAGCCAGTATCAACATGCTATTGAAGATTTTAATAAAGCAATCAGTTTGAAGCCGGATATAATCGATGCTTACAACAACAGAGGAATTGCTTATTTTAACCTTGACAAGTATCAAAATGCTATTGAAGATTTCAATAAAGCCATCATCTTAAAACCGGATTTAGCCGATGCTTACGGCAATAGGGGATATGCTTATTTAATGCAGGGCAAAAAAGACTTGGCTGCTCTGATGTGCAAAAAGCTTGTGTATTAGGGAAATGCTCAGCATTAGAAATGGTTAAAGACAAAGGATATTGCCGTTGATAAAATTATTTGAGACGAAGATATCACCAATTAAAGACATCTTTTCAAGAGACAGAAGCGAAGGGCTCATTTGGGCATTAATAAATGAAAATAGTGCAAAAAAGAAAATGAAAATTATTCAAGGATTTAAAGGAGACCAACTTCATAATGGATTTTGAAACAGTCATCGGGCTGGAAGTCCACGCCCAAATGTTAACGGATACAAAAATATTCTGCGGCTGTTCCACAAAATTCGGCGGTGCGCCCAACAGCCACACCTGCCCTGTTTGTCTGGGCATGCCCGGAGTTTTGCCGGTGTTAAATAAAAAAGTCGTCGAATTCGCCATGAAAATGTCTTTGGCAACGAACTGTGAAATCAACAAATCCTGCAGTTTCGCGCGGAAAAATTATTTTTACCCCGATCTACCCAAAGGTTATCAAATATCGCAATATGCTTATCCGCTTTCAGAGCATGGTTATATTTTGCTGGATGCAAACGGAGAACCAAAGAAAATCGGCATTACCAGAATTCATATGGAAGAAGATGCCGGCAAACTGATGCATGATGAGCATAACCCTTCAAGTTATGTTGACTTGAACCGCACCGGTGTTCCTCTGATTGAAATTGTCAGCGAACCTGATATGCGTTCGTCCGAAGAAGCAGCCGACTATCTCAAGCGATTGCATGAAATTCTCGTTTATCTGGAAATTTGCGACGGTAATATGGAGGAAGGTTCTTTTCGATGCGACGCCAACGTTTCCATCCGCCCCAAAGGACAAAATGAATTCGGCACGAGAACGGAATTGAAAAATATGAATTCCTTCCGCAATGTGCAGCGCGCGCTGGAGTATGAAATCAAGCGGCAGCAATACCTTGTCGAAAACGGCGGCACAATTATTCAAGAGACGCGTCTATGGGACGACGCGCAAGGCGTCACCAATTCCATGCGTAGCAAGGAAGAAGCGCACGACTATCGTTATTTCCCTGATCCTGATTTGGTGCCGATTTTAGTTGATGACGCCTGGGTAGAAAATATCAGGAGGGATTTGCCGGAATTGCCGCTGAACAAACGGGAAAGATTCATTAAAGATTATCAGATTCCTGTTTACGACGCGGGCGTACTGACGGCAGATAAAGCCCTCGCGAATTATTATGAAGACGTGGTGAAGCTTTGCGCCAAGCCGAAAGCCGCGAGCAACTGGGTAATGGGCGACGTTATGCGTTTTCTCAATGAAGAAAAGCGCGATATCCGTCAATGCCCCATCACGGCTAAATCTCTGGCGGACATGATTCGCCTGATTGAAGAAGGCACAATCAGCGGGAAAATGGCCAAAGAAATAATTGAAGATATGTATAAGACCGGCAAATCGCCGCAGACGGTTATTGAGGAAAAAGGTCTGGTGCAAATTACCGATGAAGGCGAGCTGGTCAAAACAATTATCGCGATTATTGAAGCCAACCCCAATCAGCTTAAGGACTATCGCGGCGGCAAGGAAAAGCTTTTCGGATTTTTTGTCGGCCAGGTAATGAAGGCGACTCAGGGCAAGGCCAACCCCCAGCTCGTCAACGAACTTCTCAAAAAGATGCTTGCCGGATAATCACGGGTATGTTTCCAAAGCAAGCTGCAGTCGTAGATGCCCTTCAGGGTATGCACTTTGTTATAGTCCCACGTCGCTTCGCTCCTGGGATAGTTTGTCCAGCAAATTTCAGTCGCAGATGACCTTCAGGTTATGCGATACGCTTCTGAAACTTGGGACTCACTATTCTTGCTGTGCGGGATAATTCGACTAACGCTTCAAACTTCATCCTGACTAGTCGAGATTCGTTTTCAGCGAGTCTCATTAAATTGGAGTTTCACAATGATTAAAACAATTATTTGGAAAAACAACACCGTCGTTTTAATTGATCAGAACGCTCTGCCGCTTGCCGAAAGATATGTTGTCTGCAAATCATATAAAGAAGTAATTTCCGCCATCAAAGATTTAACTGTGCGCGGCGCTCCCGCTATCGGCGTCGCCGCCGCGATGGGCGCTGCTTTGGGAGCATTACACCTTCCCTCTTTGCCACCTAAATTTTTCCAGAGAAAATTCTTTGCTATCTGTGATGAAATTGCTCAGGCGCGCCCTACGGCACGCAACCTTTTCTGGGCGCTGGAGCGCATGAAAAAATGTTTTGACCAGACAAAGCACTTAAGCCAACGAGCTTTGGTAGACAAACTGGTCAACGAAGCCAAACGCATTTGTTCGGAGGATATAGAAATCAACCGCCAGATGGGGAAATATGGAAGCACGCTTCTTGCCGACGGCGATAATATTTTGACTCACTGTAATGCGGGCGCGTTGGCAACAGCCGGATATGGCACAGCGCTGGGTGTTATTCGCGCGGCGCGCGATCAGAGCAAAAATCTCCATGTTTATGTGGACGAAACAAGACCTGTTTTGCAGGGTGCGCGGCTTACCGCTTGGGAATTGAAAAAAGAAAAAATACCCTTCACGTTGATTACCGATAATATGGCAGGATTTCTCATGTGGCAGGGAAAAGTTGACAAGATTATTGTGGGGGCCGATAGAATTGCCGCCAACGGCGACACGGCCAATAAAATCGGCACCTATTCTTTGGCTGTACTGGCTTGCGCACACTATATTCCATTTTATGTGGCCGCACCGCTATCGGCTTGCGCACACTATATTCCATTTTATGTGGCCGCACCGCTATCGACAATCGATATTTCTTTAAAAACAGGCGCCGCCATTCCTATCGAAGAAAGAAAAAATGAAGAAGTAACTCATTTTAAGGGATTTCGTAGCGCGCCTGAGGGAACAGAAGTCTACAATCCGGCATTTGATATAACGCCGGCTAAATATATTACGGCGATTATAACGGAAAAAGGAATCATCACAAAACCATACCGGGCTGCCATTGCCCGCGTTCTTAGAGGAAAAAAGCGTTCATGAAATTGTTTCTTTTTGATTTTGACGGTGTACTCGTTGATTCATTGGATGTTTATGAAAAGACAGTGACCGATTGTCTCCAGAAGATAAATCAGCCGTTAACGCGCGGTAGAGAGGAATTTCTGGAATTATTTGAAGGTAATTTTTATGAATCGCTGGTAAAAAGAGGTGTGGATTTAGACGTGTTTATGAAAGCAGCCGAAGATATTCTCGCACGAGTCGATTACAGCAAAATGAAGCCTTTCGGCGCGACACGACCGGTTCTTGATGAACTGAAAAACAATCATCCGCTTATCGTTATTTCTTCAAACGACAGCCCGACCATTCAAGAGGCTCTGCGCCTCTATAATTTTATCGGAATATTCCAGGAAATTCTCGGCTCTGATTTTATGTTCAGCAAAAAAGAAAAAATACTTTATGCCGCAGAAAAATATTCAGCCTCTCTAAACGATATCTATTACATCGGCGACACAACCGGCGATATCAAGGAAGGAAAGCAGGCTGGTATAAAAACTGTCGGTGTGACATGGGGCTGGCACAGCAAAGAAAAAATGGCCGCGGCCAAACCGGATTACCTTTTCGATACCCCTCAAGAACTCCTGCAATTAAACTAGCCGGAGAAGTCTTTCAGATGTGTTTCCAGCAGACGCTCTTTATCAAAATCTTTGAGCTTGAGATATTTGGAAGTGGTACCGGCAAAAGCGCATTTCGGCACCAAACCGACTAATTCGGACTCTAAAATGTCAACGCCGCGCCCCGTCGCCAGCGTATTAACCAGATCGTAAATAGGCTTGAGCGGTGTTTCCTTGCAATTAGTCAGATTTATCGATACCTGCGCGATGCCTCGGCTTTTCAAGATTACACCTATTGCCCGCACATGTTTCAAACCACCGCCTTTCTCCCTGATTTGCGAAGCAATGTTTTGCGCCAGACGTAAATCATCGGATATCAAATTAATATTATAAGCAACCAATGGCTCGCGTGCCCCTACAACAGTAGCGCCGGCCCGCGCGTTAAATTTTGGGTTACCCACATCGGGAGCATCTCCCGGATTGATCATTTTCTTCTCCAAAGCCTCATATCCGCCGTGACGGACAGTCGCCAGTTCGCTACGCTCCGGAATCATCGCCGCGTTGCCGTAGAAATATACAGGGACGCCGAATCGTTCGTACAATTGCTGCCCGAAGAGGTGCGCCAAAGCAACTGCGTCTTTCATTTTCGCTTTAGCCAGCGGTATAAAGGGAACAACATCGACAGCCCCCAGGCGCGGATGCACTCCTGCTTGCTTGCGCATATCAATCAGCTCCAGAGCTTTGCCAGAAGCAGCAAGCGCCGCTTCCAGCACATCATCCGGCTTTCCCAAAAAAGTAAAGACGCTGCGGTTATGATCAGCGTCACCGCTGAAATCAACCAGCCTCACACCGGGAAAAGATTCAAAAACCTGAGCAATCGCCGCAATCTTGTTTTGATCGTGTCCTTCGCTGAAATTCGGCACACATTCAATAATTTTCATTGTTGAAACTCCAATTTAATGAGACTCGCTGACTATAGGAAGCGTTAGTCGAATTATCCCGCGAAGTGGAGGGTTTAATATTCCGCAACTTGCTGCGGAATCTGTTTCCAAAGCTTGCTTTGTGGTTCATACCCGTGATTTTTCACACTTGATGAATTTTGACCGCCGGCAATTCAACACAAGTAAGCTTGCCTCCATAGACAGCACCGGTATCAATACCTATCTTATTCGACATAATTAAAGGATAAGTCAAAGGAGTATGACCGAAAATAACCATTTTACCGAAATCAATCTCAGCGTCTATGAACTCGTGACGTATCCACAATAAGTCATACATTGTCTGTTCACACAGTGGCAACCCCGGTTTCAGGCCAGCATGAACAAATATGTAATTCTTAGTTTCATAATGCAGCAAAAGCGACTCATAAAATCTCCGGTGCTCCGAGGGAATTTTAGCTTTTCTTTTTTTAGGTTCATCCGAAAGGGGGATCCCATAAGAATGAAGCGTAGCCATACCGCCATTTTCCAAATATATGTCCTCATCCACACCTTCTAAATAACGGATAAGCATGTATTCATGATTACCCAAAAGGCAGACAACTTTTTTATATTCATTCTTTAACCGGATAACATAATCAACAACTTCTCTGTTGGAGTTCCCACGATCAATATAATCGCCGATGAAGATTAATGTGTCTTTTTGATGATCAATGCCAATATTCATTATCAGTGCCTGGAGCTTTCCCAGGCAGCCGTGAATATCTCCTATGGCAAAGATTTTACTCATCACGGAATCCCTCAAAAACAAGTTTTTGAACTTTAAGTCTCATTACAACTTACCAATTCCGCTGCGCTTCGCTTTCGGAATTGGAGTTTCAACAATGAGATATTACCCATTTAGTCTAATAGAGCCTTTGTGAAATCATGGCTGTCGAAAACGCGCAAATCGTCCAATCCTTCACCAACTCCGACATATCGAACAGGCAGAGCAAGTTCATTGGCAATTCGTACCACTACACCACCTTTAGACGTTCCATCGAGTTTGGTCAAAACAATACCGGTCGCACCAATCTCTTCTTTAAATATTTTCGCCTGGACAACGGCATTCTGGCCGGTCGTTGAGTCGAGAACCAGTAATATCTCCTGCGCCACTCCCGGCAGTTCCTTGTTAATAATTCTTTTTACCTTTTTAAGTTCTTCCATCAAATTTGTTCGAGTATGCAGCCGCCCGGCGGTATCCACGATAACGACGCCGGAATAACCGGCTTTAATTTTTGCCACAGCATCAAACACAACTGCCGCCGGATCGGCATTCATTTTTTGCTTAATAACCGGTGCGCTTACCCGTAAACCCCAAACTTCCAATTGCTCGATTGCTGCCGCCCGAAAAGTATCGGCGGCAACCAGCATGATCTCGTGGCCATTGCTTTTCAGCAAACTGGCTAATTTACCGATGGTTGTTGTTTTGCCACTGCCATTGACCCCGATTGTCATGATAATAAAAGGACGCCCCTTGGGAATGATCAGGGGTTTATCTATTTTTTGCAAAATAGCAATCATCCGCTCCTGCAAAATATTTTTTATTTGCCCGGCATTCTGCAGATCATGACGGCTGACCCGCTGCCTGACATCATCCATTAAATCATAAGTAAATTGAGGTCCCATATCAGCCGAAATCAATAGTTCTTCTAACTTGTCAAAAAGTTCTTTATCTATAACCTTTTTACTAAAAAGATCATTCAAATCCATCGTCAGAACATCACGCGTCTTGGTCAGTCCTGTTTTTAATCTTTCAAATAAACTTATCTTTCTCATAGAAACACCTTTCTTATGCAATGTTTAATTAATAACTATTTTTTTATCAGAAGTAAAGAAATGGATTATGCCATTTCTAAATCAAAGATGATATTGAGGCGGCAGTGAAACTCGAATTACAGGAACGAAGTGAACTGTAATTCGTTAGTTGAACTGTCCCATGTCAATGGGGCTAGATGGAGGCGACGAGATGTATTCCTAACCGCGTGACCTTCAGGTTATACGTTGAGGAAGCCGACAACGACACCAACAAAAATAGCGCTTTGATTTAGGAATGTGCTAGTTGAGATTGACGGAAACTAGAGACGATATCCCCTGTTTTTGCATGGTCACGCCAAAGAGGGTATCGGCAACTTCCATTGTGCTCTTATTGTGCGTAATCATAATAACCTGAGATTTCTTGGCAACATCCTTAACCAATCGATTAAAGAGATTGGTATTAGCATCATCCAAAGCGGCATCAACTTCATCTAAAACCAAAAACGGAGAGGGACGGTACAGCAAAATGGCAAAAATAAGAGCAACCGCCACCAACGATTTTTCACCGCCGGAAAGCAAACTAACATTTTGCGTTCTTTTGCCGGGTACTTGAATATCAATATCCACTCCTGTTTCCAGCAAATCATTTTCATCGGTCAGCAGAAGCTCTCCGCGGCCTCCCGGAAAAATGTGCGCAAATACTTCTTTAAAGCAGGCATTGACGGCAGTAAAAGTTTCGGCAAATCTTGTGCGGGAAATTTTATTAATGCGTGTAATCGTTCTTTGCAAAACATTAAGTGAAGTATTCAAATCGGCTATTTGTTCCGATAAGAAATTGTAACGCTTATCGAGTTCTTCATATTCATTAAGCGCGAGCAAATTTACTTCGCCGAATTCATCTATTATTTGTTTATTCTTCTCTAATAAAGAGATGAGTTCGGTGAGTTTTTCTTCCTCAATTTTCGCAAATCCGGAAACCATACTTTCCAGATCAACATTGTGTTTTTCGGCAATTACTTTGTTCAAATTTTCGCCATTTAAGGCCACTTCCCGGCACTGAATTTCCATTTCATTTATCTGCTGGCGTAATTCATCGAGCTTCTTTTTTATTTCCCGGATTTCATTTTCTTTTATTTTCAGTTGCACGTCTTCCCGATTTTGTGCCGCTTTTTTTTCTGCCAAAAGCGTTTCCTGCGCGGCAAAACCATTATAAAGTTCCTTGAGCAGGATTTGCTCGGTTTCGATTGTTTGAGTCAATTCGGCAATCTGCTTTTCGCAGGAAACAATTTCCTCGCCTTTAATATTATTTTCATTCTCTATAGCGCTGATATCATTTTGCAGTCGCAATATTGTCCGCAGATCGGCTTCTTTTTTCTCTTCCGAAGAAGCCATCTCTATTTTTTTGCCCGTTAAATAACGTTCCTGTTCATCAATTTCCATCCGCGCTTGTTCTCTCTTTGCGTTAAAGGCAGAAATGATTTCATTGATTTCTTTTTCTTCTTCATCTTTGTGTAAAATATCGGCGCCGAATTTTTGCAGCCTTTCTTTGGCTTCGGTTTCTTCCGACTTAATGTTTTGCCGGTTAAATTCCAAAACGGCAATTCGCTGCTTTAATCTGTTTGTCTCATCTCCAAACCGTTCGTGATCTTTTTTTCTGCCGTTAATAGTAATTTCCAGCGAGTGGATTGTGGTTTTTATTTGAGCCAGTTCTTCTTCCCACTGGGCAATCATGGAAACAAGTTTCTTTTTCCGATATGTTTTTTCTTCCAGATCTAGAATGAGCGCGGCTACTTCGCTCTCCAGTTCACTAATTTCTCTTTTTGTTGCCAAAAGACTTTTTTCCACTGCCGATCCGCTGCCGCCGGTTAATACTCCATGCGGGCTGATAATATCGCCCTCCGGTGTGACAAAAGTTCCTCTGAATCCATTTTTCTTCCAAAGAGAAATGCCGTTTTCAATTGTTGGTATCAACAAAACGTCGCCTAACAGGCAATCGGCAATTTGTTTAAAATCTTCACGAACCTTAACCTTCTCCAGCAAAGGTTCCGCTTCATTGAGGTGTTCATCGCTGTAAGTTTTCGCTTCATGGTTTCTCAAGTCCACCGATACAAAACTGCCTCTGCCCAATTGGTAGTTTTTCAGATAATCAATCGCCCGTACGCCGTCTTCCTGACTTTTAACGACCACATACTGCAGTTTTTCTCCCAACACCGCTTCCACGGCGACTTCATATTCGCGGGGAACATTTATATGGTCAGCAACAACTCCATAAAAATTATCACTGTGTTCCTTATTTTCTATGATCGTTTTAACACCTTCATTACACCACTTATATGCTTCTTGAAATTCTTTCAGGGAAACCAACCTAGACGACTTGACGCTGGTTTCTTCCTTAATTTTAGCGATGCTCTCTTCGGTTAATTGTAAATCCGATTTAGACCTTTCGACTTCACTTGATGCTGCCGATTTTTTTTCTTCCAAAAGAATGTTTTCTTCTTCATCCTTCGTTAATCCTTCATTTACCGATTCCAGCTTGCTTGTTAAATCAGCAAACATCTTTTTGTCTTCATCCAGTTCATGAGTTTCTCTTTCCTCGCGTTTTTTTAAATCCTCAATATTTTTGCTCAGACTGGAAACCATATTTTTGAGCTTGGCTTTTTCCGTTACGATATCGATATATAAAATTTTCTTTTCTTCCAGCTGATTACTTGCCGCTTTATCGGCATTGATCATCTCTTGAACTTTCTGCTGAGCTTCGTCATGTTCTATTTTAAGAGCGGCAATTTTGTTTTCAGCTTCAGTCGCACTTTTTTGCAGATTTTCAATTTCGGCGATCAAATCTGCTTTCTTCGTATGTAACAGTTGAATTTCCGCTAAATCTTTTTGCTTGCGTTCGGAGGTGTCAGTCATTTGCAGGCGCGCAAATTCGATATTTTTCTCTTTAATACTGATAGAGTTTTTAATCTCGTAGAGCTCCTGCTGGCTTTTGGCTATTAATTCTTCATTTTCCAAAAGCTTCATTTTCAGCTCATCCAAAGTTGATTCCTTAGCTTCGAGATTTGCACGTATACCGGCATCCTGATTTTGCAGTTCCCCGCGCGCGGCCTGCAATGAAGATTCTTTTTCGGCAAGTTCAACATAGCTTTGCAGGGCAATTGTTAATTCCGCTTCTTTGCTTTGCTGCTTTATGTTTTTATATTGTTCCGCTCTCTTGGCTTGCCGGGAAATGGTATTGAGCTGGGATTTTACTTCCTTGATGATGTCGTTGAGACGAAGTACATTTTGCTTTGTCGCTTCCATTTTACGGACAGCGGCATCCTTGCGGCTTTTGTATTTGGATACACCGGCGGCATCTTCAATAAACAATCTTCTATCTTCGGGCTTGGCTTCGACAAGATTCGCCACATGCCCCTGCTCAACCAGAGAATAGGTTCTGGCGCCGACACCGGTACCCATGAAGAATTCTTTGACATCAAGAAGCCGGCAGGGAACTCTGTTGATACAGTATTCATGCTCTCCTTCACAGACAACTCTGCGGGAAATAGAAACTTCACTCAACTCGGAATAAGCACCAGGGAAGTTTTGACCATTGGCGACCAAAGTCATGGTAACTTCCGCCATACTTACCGGCGCTGCATCCTGACTGCCGTTGAAAACAACGTCATCCATCGTTTTCCCGCGTAGAGCTTTGACCCGTTGTTCGCCCATTACCCAACGGATCGCGTCAACAACATTGGACTTTCCGCAACCGTTGGGTCCGACAATCCCTGTGATTCCGTTGTTAAAATCAAGGATAACCTTGTCGCGAAATGATTTAAAACCGGATATTTCTAATTTTTTTAAATTCATAAAGTTTCTTTATTTTATTTTCAAGGGTAATGATTCCAAAAGCAAGCTTTCGAAACTCATTACCCTCCGCTTTGCGGGATTCTTCATCTTGCCAATTCCAACACGCTGCGCTTTCGGAATTGGAGTTTCACAAGTAATAATTTGTAAAATTCTAACAAAAGTTTTTCTCTTTGTAAAGAAAAAATACAACAAATTGTGTTATCTGACATTTTATACCACAATATGTAGTGCTTTGATCTTTTTGGCTTTTTTCGCAACCTTCTTAATCACAGGATAATTTATAGGCAAAAATACACCTAAAATATCAATTTTGGAGTAAAAAATCAGAAAACTAACATGGCGGCTTAAGCTATATTTTATTGTGAAACTCCAATTCCGAAAGCGCAGCGTAGCGGAATTGGTAAGTTGTAATGAAACCCAGGCTTCAGAAACAAAGTGCCCTGAAGATTACAGGTCGAATTATCCCGCGAAGCGGAGGGTATAATACCCCGCAGCTTGCTTTATGGTTCATACCCGTGACTTGCGGGAGTTTGTACCACAAAGCGAGCACAATGCAAATGATTAGTTAAATGTTTATTTAAAAGTTAATTATGCTCTATTTTACCCAAACAAATAGACTAACGAATTAAGAAAAACTTAAGATTACCATTTGAAAGAGAGTGAGACTTCACGTCAGCATTCTAAGCGGCTTTGGATTTTATATAAAAATTGTTCATTGTACACAACTACGATGATTGTACAAAAATTCACGCTAAGGCTTTATCATTTTTTTGCTTATAATGTATCTAGCATGCAGAATCACATTATTGGAATTTCATAATCTCGTAGATCGATAGCTTGCTCTGGCAGGCCGCGGCAAGCCTCTTACCGTCCGGACTGAGAGCCAAACTCATTGGTTCGGGGTTGCTCTTGATCTCTTGAACCATCTTCCCGGATTCGGTATCCCACACATTGATATCTCGCGTAGCACCGAATAGATATTTACCGTTCCGGCTGAAGGCCAGCGACCATACGCGAGAATGCACCGGAAGCTCTTTAACCAGTTCCCCGGTTTCTAAGTTCCAGATGCGAACAGGATCCTTGTTGTCGAAGGTAACCGCCTTATTGGTTTTCTTGTCAGTGCGCCAATACCTGTCACCGGTCGATGTGCCGGTTGCCACCCACTTGCCATCCCGGCTGAGAGCCAAGGCCGTCGGATGGTACATGTGGATGTCGTCGATACTGCGCAGAAACTCTCCGGATTCCGCATCCAGCAATATTATTCTGGACAGCCATTTCAAATTGACATCATAACCGCTCCATTCCCCCGTGCAAAAGATCACGCGTTTGCCGTCTGGAGTGAAGACGAGAGGCGTTGTTAGAAGCGGGCTCCCCTTGATTCGTTGAGGCTCAAGGGTTAGTTTAGGCTCGTAGGTCCAGGCAACTTTTCCATCGGCAATCCGATAGGCAATCACAATTCGCTTGTCTCCGGTATAAACGACAACCAGCATTTTTCCATCGGGACTAAAGCGCAGAGATTCAATTCCGCGATATTGCGGTTTGTGTAGTGTGATATGCGGGGCAATTAATGTCGCCTGAAGGGTTCCGTCGGCGACTTTCCACACTTTGACAGCACCGAGGCCTGAAGCCAGATATTGACTATCCGGGCTGAAGGTTATGTTATAAGCTTCCTGGCTGTTGTAGTCTTGATTAAGCTGCTGCCGGACCGACAGAGAGACTGCATTCCATATGGTCACCTGCCTCAGATCCCCGGCGGTAGCAATCGATTTTCCATCCGGACTCCAATCTACTACGGAATTGTCAACAGATTTCTCATTAATCAGCCGGATGATTTTGCGTTCTTCGTAAATTTTGGAAGATTGATCTGCAAACGCGACCGCACAGGGGAAACTCTCAGCTAAAGCCTGAATCGCTTGCTCGTCAGTTAGTGGATCATGTATTTCCGGATGCGCTTTCGAGAACTTGGTAAGCGCTGCGACGCCTTCTCTTAGTTTCGTACCTTTTGGCACACAAAAAGCTTTGCCAGTATTCTCATTGATCAGCCGGATGATTTCGCGTTCTGCGTTATTTTGGGGAGATTGATCTGCAAACGCGACCTTGCATGGAAAACTCTCAGCAAAAGCCTGAATCGCTTGCTCGTCAGTTAATGGATCATGTACTTCCGGATGCGCTTTCGAGAACTTGGTAAGCGCTGCGACGCCTTCTCTTAGTTTCGTACCTTTTGGCACACAAAAAGCCCTGCCGTTATTTTTTTTCACAAGGTTCATAAGCCATTGAACCTCACTACCGCGTGCCTCTAGTTCAGCATTAGTACACTTAAGGGTAATTGTATTGCACATATTTGATTCGCATTCAGAATCAAGTCCGCAGGTACTATTGATTGGACCCTTATTAATACACTTCCGGGTAACTACATTGCACAGATTTGATTTGCACTCAGAATCCATTGTGCAGGGACTATTGAGCGGCGCTTTGGCAAATGCGACATAGCTGAACATGATTAGAATCAAGATCAAAAGGCCAAAGGAAAGAATAGGTTTATTCATATTTTTGTACCCCCAAAACATACCTGCGGACCAAAACGATCCAATCGTTTAGATTATCTACTAAATCTACAAAGAGTTTTGATAAGATACTACTTTAACATGATTTTACTATAAAAACTTCGGTCTTGTATGTCAAGAATAATATGGCCACAAAATGTGGGGTGAATGTTTGTTGCCGAATGTTAATTGTTTTTATTACGGATCGAAGTATTGTATTTTCGTCAAAGTTGACGATTTATCTGTTACAGGAAGAAGTGCTTGCTGAAAAAACTTGTATAAATTTATTAAATGTATTAATAGAAAAAAGTAGCATAAATTATGGACTATATTAGTCCTAATGATTTTGATATGGATAATGTCAGACAAAACAAGCACAATTAATTATAGGGGGGTAGGCTATGAAAAAAAATGGGGTTCGGTCAAAATTTTTACAGGCTGTTATTTTTATCTTTTTCTTCTTGTGTTTTAGTCCGCAGTTCTCTTATGCAACTGCGCCCAAATCGGTAGATTTAATTTATGACATGAGTACACAAACTCTGTCTGTCACAATAAATCACCCAACGTTATTCGCCAGCATTCATCATATTAAATATGTTGAAATCAAGAAAAATGGGGCAACAATCAGCAAAGATAAGTATAGTACTCAGCCAACAGGTTCGATTTTCACTTATACTTATAATATAACGGCTGAAAAAGGAGATGTTTTCGATGTTACAGCGACCTGTAATCTCTGGGGTCATAAAACTTCAACATTAGTCGTTGTTGCCCCCACACCTGTTGCTGAAACACCTACGGCTCCGAAGGAGGCCGTTGTTGCCCCTTCACCTGTTGCTGAAACACCCGCTGCTCCGAAAGAGGCCGTTGTTGCAGCCGCACCTGTTGCTCCGAAGGAGGCCTTTGTTACCCCTGCACCTGTTGCTGAAACACCTGCTGCTCCGAAAGAGGCCGTTGTTGCAGCCGCACCTGTTGCTGAGAAACCTCAGTTAGAGAAGATCACTATTACACTTAACGTGAAATTCGATACCGCAAAAACTGTTGTCAAGAAAAAATATCATAACGATATCAAAAAAGTAGCCGATTTCATGAAAGCGTATCCCGGAACTACTGCTGTGATTGAAGGCTATACCGACAATGTCGACAAATTCAACAATCCAGAAAATAATATCAAACTGTCTCAAGCCCGCGCCGACAACGTCCGGCAATACCTGATTGATAACTTAGGGATCGACGCGTCCCGTATCACCGCTGTTGGTTATGGACCGGATAAACCGATCGCCAGCAATGACACGAAGAAAGGGCGACAGCAGAACCGCAGGGTTCAGGCTGTCATCGAAATGGTACAAACAAAATAATTCTGTTAACGGTTTCAGAATTCTGAAAAGACGGAGGCTCCATGACCACTGCAAGGTTATGGAGCCTTTTTTAATGAGACTCGCTGAGAACGAAGTTAAGTTTGAAGCGTTAGTCGTAATGAGACTCAAATTTCATAAGCGCAGCGTAATGAAATTTGTAAGTCGAATTATCCCCATAGCGAAGCGATCGTGACTCTCGTTGAGAGCGAATATAATGAAGCTCGAAACGCAAGAGAAACAATCCCGCCAACGTAGTTGGCAGGGACGCGGGGCTATTTTGAGACCCAAGCTTCAGAAACAAAGTGCATAACCTGAATACCCTGTAGTGGTACCATGGGGTCATCTGCGACTGAAGAGTGATGATATCGATAATATGAAGTAAACTATTTTCCTCAGCCGTTCAAGACTTAAAAAACATTGGCAGATTCACGTTTTTTATGTCAAGAAGACTTACAAATCATCAACATTAAAGACAACAATAAAAAACATGTTGATGATTTAAAAGACATCAGAAGGACAATTCATGACATTTGAACGTCACAAAATGAATAAACGAGTGGTGCAGGACCTAAAGAAACGTTCCACCATCGGCATTCTTTTCTATATCGTTTTATCATTTATTATAGTATTTGCCGATAATTCTCATGAAAGACATCTGATTTTCTCCATGTTTTTTCTTCTATCAATGGGGGGCATTTGTTTGTTTCGACTGGTTCACCTGGTGGTCTCCCCCAAAATGGGAGAGAACTATGAAACATTAAATAAAAATATTTTTTTGCAAGCGTCATTATCACTGGCCTGATCTGGGGGGTAACATATGCTCTGATCATGCTCCAAAAAGGAGAATATGTTACACAATTTCTTATGTCCTTGTGTGTCTGCGGTCTTTGCGCGGGAGGCGTTGTTGCTTTTATTCCACACAGGCGACTTTCCATTTTTTTTAATATATCAATGCTGATGCCGGCCACTATTACCGTTCTGGTTAGTGGATTAAATATATCTCTTACCGTAATGATATTTTTATTTTCGGTTTACATGGTTCTTATCGCATACAGAGGAAACAGGGAGTACTGGAATGCTCTTGAAAATGAATATCTGCTGGAAATAAAATCCCAGGAAATGGAGCGTCTGAGTAACACAGATGTCCTGACCGGTCTTTATAACCGGCGATATTTTGATGAAGCGTTTGACAGGGAATGGAAACGGTCAGGACGCGACAATAGTCTGCTTTCCATCGTTCTCTTTGATATCGATCATTTTAAAAATGTTAACGACACTTTTGGTCATCAGGCCGGAAATGAATATTTGAAGAAAACAGCGGAAACCATGACTTCTGTTTTCAAAAGAGATTATGATATTGTAGCCAGGTACGGAGGGGAAGAGTTTATTGTGTTGCTTCCTGGTATTAATGCCGACCATGCCAGCCAAATGGCTGAAAAGGTCAGGAAGAACATCGAATCAATGATCCTCGATCATCGAGGGAAGAAAGTCGGGGCAACCATCAGTGCCGGCATCATGTGCTGCGTACCGAACTTCAATACAATACCCGATTCCATTATTTCCTGCGTGGATCAAGCCCTCTACATAGCCAAACTAGGAGGGAGAAACAGGGTTGCCGTTTACCCACCCACATCCGGCAGTAATGATACTTAATGAACGTCATGCAAAATGAAATACTTTAAATTCATGTTTGGCCGCTATGTTTATTATCCTTTTTTCTTAAAAATACTGAAACAATATTTTACTACCAAAGGCTGGCCCCATTTTATCATTGCCTTAAAAGATTAATACCGGCAATTTTTAACCATCAATCCCGCGAGACTTGGAATCCCCCGGCTCCAGCAGGGGAAGGAATGCGCTGTAACTCGCGGGAGGTCGCGTTATTACAGGGAGCCTTCGGCTCCTGCCGGAGGGGGCTCCATTATCGTCGTGTTTCTGAAGTTTTGAAGTAACGAATTAGCAATCTTTTAAAGATAATCACGGGTATGAACCCCAAAGCAAGCTTTGGAAACAGTTTCCGCAGCAAGCTGCGGGGTATTAAAGACCTGCTTATGCGGTATAATTCGACTAACAAACTTCCATTCGCTTCGCTTTTGAAGTTTGAGTCTCATTACCCTCCGCTGAGCGGGATAATTCGACTAACGCTTCAAACTTCACTTCATTCGTTTTCAGCGAGTCTCATTACAACTTACCAATTCCGCTATGCTTCGCTTTCGGAATTGGAGTTTCAACAATAAACAGGGTCATTAAAAAAACTGATTTTCTGTGACAGCTGTTTTGCCCTTAAAACCGTCTATCTACTTTTCCTTGTCCGCATCTTCGCTTGCTTTTTTCGCCGCTTCTTCGGCAATTTTATTTGCCCGGCTTACCGCGTCACTGGCCTGTTGGGCTTTTTCTATGGCTGGCTGGGCCTGCTCTGCGCCGCCCATCATAACTGTGGCCATCGGTTTGGCGAAATACCTTGCCCAGTAAATTGCGGCAACGATGATTACCGCGATTATCAAAAACAAACCCAACTTCGAGATGCCTTTTTCGTTTTTCATTGTTTAATCTTCCGGCAGTATTTTTTGGTTCCAAATTGCTTCCGTTGATATGAAGCATAGGAAAAAATACATTGTGTGTCAATGAAATTTGGCGTCTCATTTCTTGTTTTATATCCAAAATTTCCTTGACATACGGGGTCGATTTTCTTATAGTTCGACCATAAATATTTAATATCACATCAAAAAAAAGGAGGGTGCTTGAAATGGCGAAAGTAAGCAAAGACCGGCTGATTTTTGGAGTGCCACTGATTATCTTGGTGGCGCTGGGAGAGATCATTTTAGGGAAATTAAAATTGCCATCATGGCCGGCATTTATGGTCATGATATTTTTCTTTGAAGCGCATATGGACATGAAGAAGGCCCCCAATATCCTTGTGGGAGGTCTCTTTGGAATTGCAAATTTGATCATTATCAAAATCTTCTTAGAGGCTGCAGCGCCATCTCTAGGGCTGGAACTGACGAAGCTGATTTATGTAATTGTTTTTGTGTATCTGATTGTAGCCCTCGGGGAAGTAGTGCCCGTAATTTTTAACAACTATGCTTTCATGTACTTCCTGGTAGCGGCCGTTGCCGCCAAAGGCCCGGCACCTGATGTATTCGCCTGGATGGGAGTTGAATTAGTCGGTGGCGCAATATTCATTGCTGCTATATTGGGTATTGTGAAGATATTGGGTGCGCTGGCAGCAAAAAAAGCATCTTAATAAAAACAAATGGTGTGGTCCCGCCGCAAGTGGAGCCGCACCATTTGCAAGAACACGTTTTCTCTTTTTACAATATTTAAAACTTTTCTTTTTTATACATTGCAGCACGCAAACTCCGCAATCCAGACAAATTCCGGGTTTAATTTCTACAACTTTGTCCGAAGTATTTTTTTAAATCCACGCGAATGACAATGGCGTCGCCTTGGGCAAGATCACTGCAAATGCCGCATACCCCGTATCCGCCTCCTATGCAGGTATCGACTCGGAAATCATTATGATCTCGCTGCCCTATTGCACCGCGCACAGTGATGAACAACAGGCCATGTCCAGGGTAAGTGATACCAGCGTATTTGGCAAACCGGCACGCAGGATGGCCTGAAGTGCGTTGACATTACCGATTCAAAACTGCCTCGGCCTGATCGCACATGCCGTAATAAACTTTCTCATTCAGTTCTTAGCCTTTATAACCGGCATGCTTCAGGCTTTACTTGATGACGATCACGCCTATGTCCGTGCGGTAGATTTCTTTAAGCGCGCCGCCGTATTTGCTGAAAGAGGTGCGTATCCCACTGACAATAACTATATCGTCCTTATTGCTTATAATAACCTACTTAATCTTGTATTGAAAAATATTATTCTTTGTTATAGGCATGCGATTGTAAAAGGTGTTAATTAATTATTCATATAAAACAAGGAACAGAATGTCGCAAATCTACAAATATAAATTAACTGTCACGAAAGATGCTGTAGATATGAACGGCCATGTGAACAATCTTGAGTATTTACGCTGGATGCAAGACGCCGCTATTCTTCATTCAGAAAGTCAGGGCTGCACCAAAGCCACGACAACAGACGGCGCGACCTGGGTTGTCCGGACACATCGTGTCGAATACTTACGCCCCGCGTTCGCCGGGGAAGAAATTATCGTTTTGACTTGGGTATCCAACTTTCGCCGGGTACAATCTCTACGTAAATACAAAATCATTCGTGTCAAAGATAATGCCGTTCTTGTCGAAGGTGAAACCGATTGGGTTTTCGTCGATGCCCAAACCGGCCGGCTGCGCTCAATACCCAAAAATGTTATGGCCGCATTTGAAATATTGCCCAAAGAAAAAGAATCGGAAATTCTTCATTACCAAGAATCAATAATCAGATAAGCCATTCAACGACAACCCTTATATTTTGCTGGTAATTTCCCTTGACACAAAACTCAGTAAAAAGTTAAATTACATGCGGTTCCGGACAATTCCGGAAAATCGTCGCGGGAAAACTCAAAACCTGCAATTTTTATCGGGAGACGATCATGGAAGATATCGATATAAAGCCGAAAGCTTTGGATACACTTATCATTATGAACACGGCTATAAAGAATGTTCGCCTCTATCCTCCTACCAGCGCCACTATTACGAATACCATCGAAAAGCTTCATCTGATTTTTCTGGACATTCTTGAACAGGAGGCGCCGATAATCTTTGCAGAATCAGAAAAAAACATCCTGATCTGCGGAAAACCTTTAGAACAGAAAGACCAGGAAAGATCCCCGGTTGCGGCATTACTGAGCATCCTTCTCAATTTCGGCATTAGGAGCATTTCTTTCGATAAGGGCCTGGAAAAGACAGAACTTAGTACTTTCATGCAACTACTTTCGAAAAAGCCGGAGATTGTAAGAAATGAAGGTGACCTGCCCAAGATTATGGCAGAAAAAAACATATTGCATATTTATCTGGATCAAAAAGTATATATATCCATGGACAAGGATCAAGAGATCATTTCCAGTCTTGATATTAAAGATGATGAGATCACGCAATTTCTTATTAGTACTAATCCGGAATTGGCCTCTGATCCTCAAAAACTTAAAGAAATGATGAAGAACCCGGAATGGTTATTAGAAGCATTCCAGGCCGGTTTAGCGCAGATAATGGCGCAAAAGGGAACATTGTCGAATCAGCAACTTTCTGAAAAGTTGAAAAATCTGCTTGCTCTTGTGGATAAAGTTACGAGCCCGCTCGAGCAAAATGATCAGGATAACATATTACAAAACATCGGCAAAACCATTGCAACTATGGATAACGACATAATTCAAGAGTTAAGTTCTCAGGAGATAGAACAACTTTTCGGTGGCATGTTGTTGCAATATATTATGTTCAGTACACTGGATGATGTTAAACCGGAAGATAAATCTGTGGACTCAAATATATCCAACGCCTTAACATCCGAGGAAAATAGCAGTTCTGCAGGTGGGGCCGGCCAAGAAGATACTGGCGATCAAGGTTCCGGTTTCGGGGATG
>Ga0209777_10001836_pt1 | contig 29325 bp, 25 predicted proteins | sample FrelakmetHBP12HB_FD_187147 | JGI IMG/M metagenome (GOLD analysis project Ga0209777, IMG submission 187147) | Freshwater lake sediment microbial communities from the University of Notre Dame, USA, for methane emissions studies -HBP12 HB (SPAdes)... | ecosystem: Environmental > Aquatic >...
GCCATGCCCACCTTGATCACCATCGGGAACAAGGTGGGCATGGCCAGTGAAGTGTTGTTTATCACCCACGACGGCGGCACCCAGGTCTTCAGGCATTTGGAGCGTTACAAGAAGGTGATAAAGTACGGCCGAATTAACATCCTGGACAATTGCGTCATCGGCCAGAGGGTTATCATTCTTCCTGGTGTGACCATCGGGCCCAATTCCGTGGTTGCCGCGGGCGCGGTAGTGACACGTAACATTCCGCCGGGGGTTCTTGCTGCAGGCAACCCCGCAAAACCAGTCATGACCATCCATCAATATGCGGAGTGGTCCCTAGCCGCTACACCCGATTACGACCACGACGAATATAAACGCAACAAGAGGGAATTCCTCCAAAAGTTCCCGATGCGGGGGTCCTCTCCGAATCCCGCCCATCGGGGGACACGGGATGCAGCAAGCGATACCATGCCTGAGTAAACAGACACGATGGTTCCCCATATGTCTGCCCTGTCACTGGTTCATTCTCTGATTGCCCATGGATATCGTCTTTCTCACAGACCAGCTTGTGCGTGGCGGCGCTGAGACGCAACTTGCACGCATCGCGACCACGCTTAGGCGGCGCGGCTGGAATGTGGGAATCATCACCATGCTTCCATCTGAGGAGTTCATTGAAGACCTCAAGGCCGCAGATATCCCCTTGTTCGAGTGTTCGACAAGCATGTCCGAGCTGCGGTTCCTGCCATTTGCCATGGCCTTCCGGATGATCTGTCAATTGGTGCGTTGGCACCCAGCCATACTTATCACATTCAATTACCATGGCGACATCCTGGGCCGGATCTGCGGAAGGATCGCCGGTGTCCGATCCATCGTCGCATCCCTACGCACCGCCTACGTCAAGAGCCTCTTCCGGGAGAGGCTGTATCGTTGGACCGAAGGGCTCATTCGGGGTACGGTCTCCAATTCACACGCAGGTATCACCTACATGTTGCAGCGACGGATCCTCACGCCTGCAAAGACGATGGTGATTCCGAATGGATTCGTCTGTTCATCAGTCCCTCCTCCCATGACTCGCAGACAAGCATGGGCTGAGTTTTCTTTGCCTCCCGATGCTTTCATCTGGCTCGCGGTGGGCAATCTGCGGCCCGCAAAGGATTACGCCACCCTCCTGGATGCGGCGGAACGCTGTGCCGCAACCCACCCTGAATTCTGCTTGTTCATAGCAGGGGAAGGCGATGAGTTAGGCGCCCTCCTTGAAAAAGCTGATCAGCGCGGATTGAATGACAAGGTCCATTTTCTTGGTTCCCGCACCGATGTGCCCGCTCTGCTTCGCTGTTGCGATGCATTCGTCCTATCTTCGGCCTGGGAAGGCATGCCAAACACCGTCATGGAGGCTATGGCATCTGAACTTCCGGTGGTGAGCACCGACGCCGGAGGCGTTCGCGAACTCCTGCGTGAGGGCGTTTGTGGTTACATGGTGCCGACCCGAAATCCGGAGGCTCTCTCGGAGCGCATGATCCACCTGATGACCCTGGGTAAGCAAGAACGACTCAAGATGGGATTGGCTGGACGCGAGCGCATAGCCCAATCCTTCGATAACGAACGGGTGGTGAACCGGTGGGAAGTGATGACTTGTCAAGTGATCAGGTCCGCAGCGAAAACACAGTCCCTCCTAGGCATGGTGAATTCCAGGGAACCCGTTGTCATGGCAGAGCGAGTCCAGCATCTCAAGGTTCCACCTCCCGGGTTCATCATCTCCATGGACTTCGAACTCATGTGGGGAATGCGTGATAAATGGACCCATCAGTCGTACGGTAAGAACATCCTTGGAGAGCGGGAGGCGGTCCCTGCCATTCTCCGCCTCTTCAAACGCTATGAGGTCAGGGCAACTTGGGCAGCGGTCGGCATGACGCTATTCGGGCGACGTTCTGATCTCTTCGACCATCTGCCGGATAATCGTCCGACCTATAGGCGTCAGGTACTCAATCCATATCTTATGCTGGACGAGGTAGGTGAAGATGAGAAGCGCGATCCCTACCATTTTGGGTTGGACCTGATACGACAGGTTCTGGATTGCCAAGGGATGGAACTGGGAAGCCACACATTCTCCCATTACTATTGCCTTGCAGAGGGCCAGGACTCCTCCCAGTTCAAGTCCGACTTGGAAGCGTCTATAGAAGCCTCGAGTCGATTATCATTTCGACCCACGAGCTTCGTTTTCCCGAGGAATCAATACAACCATGATTACTTATCTGTGTGCGCTGAGCTTGGATTCAAAGTATTTCGCGGTAACGAATCCAGCTGGATGTACGAGGAATCCAAGGAACGGGACCAGTTCCTTCCCAGACGGTTGGCAAGATTAGTCGACAACTATTGCAACCTGACTGGTGATCATGGCTGCATGCCGCGGCCTTTTCTCAATTCCGGGATGATCAACTGCCCCTCCAGCCGCTTCCTCAGGCCCTTCTTTCCGCCTCTATCGAAGTTAGAGGGACTGCGTGTCCGGCGGATCCAGGGTGCCATGGAATTGGCCGCTCGGAAAGGCGAATGCTTCCATTTATGGTGGCACCCTCATAATTTTGGAACCAACCTCAACAAGAATCTGTTGATCCTGGAAGAGTTGCTCCAGTTCCACACAGTCTTGCGGGAACACTACGGTGTCAAACCCATGACAATGGGTGAGGCTGGCCAACTTGCTCTTAGTGTCGAGCTCTCACCTTAAGGTGCTTGGATCGGGATGGTTGGTGGTAAAATTCAATTATGGAAAGGATGACCACTTAAAAATTCTTAGCCATCCAGAGGAGTGATCATTTAATCGAGATCAACACTGTATATTCTGTTGGGACATCTAGAGTTCCCCCCTACTACTAGGAGTTACATGCGAATCGCTGTCGTGGGCCTTGGATATGTGGGCTTACCCCTCGCGCTTGAACTGGCGAAAAAGTTCCCTGGAACCGTCGGTTTTGACATCCATGAGGCAAAGATCGTTGAGCTCCGTAAAGGCGAAGACAGAACTCGAGAAGCGAATCCTGAGGCCCTTAGAGCGACCACACTTACCATGACCAGCAACCTGGAGGATCTCCGCGGGTCGGATTTTTTCATCGTCGCCGTGCCCACGCCCGTGGATAACTGGAACCGCCCAGACCTCACACCGGTCATCAAGGCCTCAGAATCGGTCGGCAAGGTCCTCAGCAAGGGGAGCATCGTTGTTTATGAATCCACCGTCTTCCCAGGAGTCACCGAGGATATCTGCGGACCCATCCTTGAGCAGCAATCCGGGTTGCGATGCGGGGTCGAATTCAAACTCGGCTACTCCCCCGAGCGCATCAATCCCGGCGACAAGATTCACACCGTGGAAAACATCGTGAAGGTGGTCTCGGGTCAGGATGAGGAAAGCGCCAACATCATAGAAAAGGTCTATTCCTCTGTCATCAAGGCCGGCATCCACAGGGCCTCTTCCATAAAGGTCGCTGAAACCGCCAAGGTCATCGAGAATACACAGCGCGATATCAATATCGCGCTGATGAACGAACTCGCCATCATCTGCGACAAGGTGGGCATCCGGACTAAGGATGTATTAGAGGCTTCGCGGACCAAGTGGAATTTCCTCCCCTTCTCCCCAGGCCTAGTGGGCGGCCACTGCATTGGCGTGGACCCCTATTACTTGACCACCAAGGCAGAAGAATTGGGCTACCACCCCGAAGTGATCCTGGCCGGTCGCCGCATCAACGACAGTATGGGAGCCTACGTCGCACAGAAGCTTGTGAAGCTCATGATCCAGGAGCAAATCAAGGTAAAGACTTCCCGAGTAGGCATTCTTGGGCTGACTTTCAAAGAGAACGTGCATGACATACGCAACAGCAAAGTTCCGGACATCGTCGCTGAGTTGGAGCAGTTTGGCATCAAGCCAATGATCCACGATCCCATGGCCGATCCGGAGGAGACGCTCCATGAGTACGGGCTACATCTTGCAGGCCTTGAAGAATTTATGGATCTAGACGCGCTCATCTTAGCGGTCAACCATTCCATATTCCTGGAGGCAGGCGTCGAGAGTTTGCTCAAGCGTCTCAACTCGCATTCTGTGTTCATTGATGTGAAATCCTGCTTCGATCCGAAGGCATTCCCTGATCAGATGATTTACTGGAGCCTTTGATGAGTCGGTACCTGGACCTCTGCGAACAACTCAGAGGGAACCGAAAAACCTGGCTCGTCACTGGTGTGGCCGGCTTTATCGGCTCCAGCCTCCTCCAACGACTTCTGGAATTGGATCAAGTAGTGGTGGGACTGGATAATTTCTCCACTGGGAATCCTCGAAATCTGGATAGCGTCCGAAGCAAGGTCAAGACAGAGGCATGGGATCGTTTCACCTTCCATGAGGGGGATATCCGAGATCTGGACTGGTGCCGGAAATCCTGCAAAGGGGTGGAAGTCGTACTCCACCAGGCCGCATTGGGCTCTGTTCCTCGCTCCATCAAGGATCCCATCACGAGCCACCAGTCGAATGTGGATGGTTTCCTCAACATGCTTGTGGCCGCCCGGGACGCCGAGGCTTGGAGGTTCGTCTACGCTTCATCCAGTTCCGTGTATGGAGATGATCCAGGCCTGCCCAAGGTGGAATCCCGGACAGGCAATCCTCTTTCCCCCTATGCCCTTAACAAGGTTATCGACGAGAGCTATGCTCAGCTCTTTGGACGCGTTTATGGATTCAAGGCCATCGGGCTGCGCTATTTCAACGTATTTGGGCCACGTCAGGATCCCGAGGGTCCCTACGCAGCCGTCATGCCCAGATGGATCGCATCCCTGTTAAAGGGGGAAACCTGCAAGATCTTCGGAGACGGAGAGACCAGCCGGGATTTCTGTTTCGTTGCCAATGCCGTGCAGGCCAACTTACTGGCTGCCATGGCGTCAGAGGAGTCACTGGGAGAAGTGTTCAACGTCTCGTACGGCGGAACCACCTCCTTAACCCAGCTCTATTGGATGATTGTGGAAAGACTTGTGGGCGTCCGCGGGGATCTTGTGCGCAAGAACCCGGTATACGCAGCGCCTCGGGATGGAGACATCAGACACTCCCAGGCTGACCTTTCCAAGATTAAAGTCCAACTGGGCTACGAGCCGACCCACTCGGTGGCAGAGGGGCTTGATGAGTTGGTGCCCTGGTTTGCCACTTCCCAGACCCGGTCCTGATGCGAGTTGGAGTGCTAGGAACCCAGGCCAAGGACCTGGTCAATTTTCGAGGGCATCTGCTTTCGGAGATGGTCAAGACTGGCCATGTGGCCTATGGCATCGCACCGGATGGAACGCCGGAGATCAGCGAGGCCCTTCAGAAGGTTGGGGCGACCTTTGTTCCCATTTCCCTGGACCGCACTGGCCTGAATCCTTTCCGGGAACTATGGGCCCTCTTCCAACTCTGGAGGCTGTTTCGCACGCTCCGCCTCGACCTTTTGCTTACCTACGAACTCAAGTCCGTTGTTTTTGGAACTCTCGCCGCTCGGTGTGCATGTGTACCTGCACGCTACGCCATGATTACTGGAAGAGGAACCACCCTTCAGGGGGAGGCAAAGGGTTTGCGAGAGCAGCTGGTCAGGGTCGCGGTTAAATGGCTGTACCGGTTGGCTCTGCCCAAAACTCACGGAGTCTTCTTCCAGAATCACGATGACTGTTCCTTTTTTCTGAAGGAGCGGATGCTTCCTGAGTCGATCCCCCGGAAGATCATCAACGGTTCTGGAGTCGACCTTGACTATTTTTCTAAAGCTCCATTGCCGGACGGTCCAGTGACTTTTCTCTTCGTAGGAAGGCTCCTTCGCGACAAGGGGATTCAAGAGTTCGTGGAGGCTGCCCGGATTCTCAAAAATAATAAAGTCCCTGTCCGCTTCCGGATCCTCGGTCCCCTGGATGCCAATCCCAACAGCATCAAGGCCAGCCAATTGGAAGCCTGGTGCAAGGAGGGCTTCGTGGAGTACTTGGGAGAAACCGCAGATGTTCGTCCTGTACTTAGAGAGGCTCATGTCCTTGTCCTGCCCTCCTATGGGGAAGGAACACCTCGCTCGGTGCTGGAAGCCATGTCCATGGGGCGGGCCATTGTGACCACCGATGCTCCGGGCTGCCGTGAAACAGTCGTCGAAGACCGGAATGGAATCCTGGTTCCCATTGGAGATGTGGGAGCATTGGCGGATGCCATGGAAAGGCTGGCTACCAACGTTCCATTGATTGCTCGATTCGCCGAAGAAAGCCGTAGGATCGTCGAACAAAAATATGATGTCCGTCTAGTCACGGCGGATATCTTGGCATTTATGCGTGCTAAGTGAGGAAATAATAATATGTTAAAAAATATTGTTATTACGCTTGTCACATCTCCATTTGATATATTTAGTTATATATGGAGAAAATTATTAATTCTACGAATTTCATCAAAACATAACATTGAAATAAAAGGCAGATTAGTTATTAATGGCCGCCCATTAATTGATATTCGAAAAGGATGTAAATTGTATATCGGAGATGGTGTAACATTGAATTCAAAGAATAAGGGGTATCATCTCAATATGTACGCGCCTATGAAACTCTTTGCCGATTGGCCGGGAGCCGAAATAATAATTGGAGACAATACTAGAATGACTGGGACTTGTATACACGCAGGTCAGTCTATCGTGATCGGTAAGAATTGTTTAATAGCTGCAAATTGTCAAATAATTGATGGCAATGGGCATGATTTATCATTTCCAGATGTAGAAAACAGAATTAATACACATGGTTCTTTTAAGTCCGTGATCATAGAGGATAATGTTTGGATAGGTGCCAATTCAATTATTCTTCCCGGGGTAACCATAGGAAGAGGATCCATTATTTCAGCAAATAGTGTTGTGGCTAAGAATATTCCTCCAATGGTTGTTGCCGGTGGCAATCCGGCCACAGTCATAAAAGACTATGCAGAGAATAAAGCAAAGAACACTTAAGGCTGCGTTCCTTCCGGGAGACGCGGCGCTTTCTTTCGCCGCCGCCGAATATCCTTCTGTTTCTCCGGTTGGGGGGTGTCCTGACTGGGGCGTGCGTGAACTGGCTGGCTGATGGCCGATAGCCTCATGGGCCCCAAGGAGGACCCATGACACTTCAGGAACAGGAACCTCTGCCGCCAGCGGTGAATCGGCTCAAGCAGCAGGTCCAGAAATGGCGGCAGGCGAAGGAGGGTCAGTTTTCGTGGCCAAACGGGGTCAGTTTCGGATGTCTCCTGACAGCTGCCCTGGAACTACGCGGGCACCCTGGCTGGGCTTGGTCTGGCGGGATAGCCGGGCCTGTGAAAGGTCGAGGGTGTTCGGTTATGGGCAGAATCATGCTTGTGCACCGCACTGACACGTTTGACCCCTCATTGCACGTCTGTTGGTAGTGGCCCATGATGGTCTGCAAATCGGAATCCCATGTGTGGCTTTGCCGGCTTCCTCTTTGGAAATCTGGGCGATGGCCCCCGTCAGGGTCTGGAATGCCTTCGCCGCATGGCCGACTCGGTGGCCCACCGGGGTCCCGATTCCGGCGGTGAATGGTTAGATGAGCGCTGGCCGGTGGGTCTCGGGTCCCGGCGTCTGGCGGTCCTGGACTGCAGCCCTGAGGGGGACCAGCCCATGGAATCCCCATCGGGGCGGTTCGTGCTGGCCTTTAACGGGGAGATCTACAACCACTTGGACCTCCGCGCGGAACTGGAGGCCCAGGGGCGGGCGCGGCCCTGGCGCGGGCGTTCGGACACCGAGACCCTGGCGGCGGGGTTTGAGGCCTGGGGCATTGAGGCCACGATCCGGCGCACCGTGGGCATGTTCGCCTTCGCCGCATGGGACAAGGAACGGGCCACCCTGACCCTAGGGCGGGACCGTATGGGGGAGAAGCCACTCTACTGGGGCTGGCAGGGGCAGACGTTCCTCTTCGGCTCCGAACTGAAGGCCCTGGAGGCGCACCCCGCCTTCCAGAGGCGGGTGGACCGCGGGGCCCTAGCCCAGTTCTTCCGCTTCGGGTACGTCCCGGGGAACCAGGCAATTTTCAGGGACGTCTGGAAACTCCCGGCGGGGCACCTGCTGGAGGTCTCCCCGGACCGTCCGGAACCGCGGATCCGCCCCTACTGGTCCCTGGAGGAGACGGTCCTGGCTGGGCTCGCGGACCCCTTCCCGGGAGATGGGACCGAGGCGGTGGACGAACTGGAGCGCCTCCTGGTCGAGTCCGTGGCGCAGCAGGTCCTCGCGGACGTGCCTGTGGGGGTGTTCCTGTCCGGAGGGGTGGATTCCTCGACCGTGGCGGCCCTGGCCGGGATCATGGGGCCGAGGCCGGTGCGGACCTTCACGGCCGGATTCGAGGAGCCCTCCTGGGACGAGTCCCGCTATGCCCGGCAGGTGGCGGAGCACCTCGGGACCGACCATGCCGAGATCCGGGTGACGCCCTCGGAGGTGCTCGGCGCCCTCCCCGACATGCCCCGGATCTACGACGAACCCTATTCCGATCCCTCCATGCTGCCGACCTTCCTGCTGGCGAGGTTCTCCCGACTCCGGGCCACGGTCTGCCTGACCGGCGACGGCGGCGACGAACTGTTCGGCGGCTATGACCGCTACCTGCATTCCCAACGGATGTGGGGGCGCCTGCGGCGGATTCCGCGGCCGCTGCGGGCCCTGGCCGGGGAGATCCTCGGCCGGGTCCCGCCCCGGCTCTGGGACCGGGTTCTGCCGGCCTTCGGGCGCCTCCTGCCCGCCGTTGCCAACGTCCCCAGCCCGGGCGAGCGGATCCTGAAGGGGGCCGGTGTCCTGCGCTGCCGGGACCTGGACGGGCTCTACTGGGATGTGGTGACCCACTGGAAGGGATCCGGTCTGCCGGTGCGGGGGGCGCCACCGGCGGCGGAGCGGATGGAGGTCCCCCGGGGCCTCGAAGGGGTGGCCCGCATGCTGTACCTGGACATGGCCACCTACCTGCCGGACAACCTCATGGTGAAGGTTGACCGGGCCTCCATGGCCGTGGCCCTGGAATGCCGGGCGCCCATGCTGGACCACCGGGTGGTGGCCTTCGCCTGGCGCCTGCCCCTGGGGATGAAGGTGGGCGCGGGCGGTTCCAAGTGGGTCCTGAGGCAGGTGCTGCACCGGCACCTGCCCGCAGTCCTGGCGGAGCGTCCCAAGGCGGGCTTCGGCCCGCCCGTGGGCGCCTGGCTCCGGGGGCCACTCCGGGAATGGGCCGAGGACCTCCTCGGGGAGGATCGCCTCCGCCGGGACGGCTTCCTCGAACCGGCCGCGGTCCGCGACAAATGGCGGGCGCACCTGGAAGGAAGGGGGGCCTGGCAGGAGCATCTCTGGGACGCCCTGATGTTCCAGGCCTGGGTGGAGGTGCACCACCCCAGCGGCTAAGCCTCCAACCCCGCGAGGAATGCGTTCCGGGGGTACTCGGAGAACCCCAGGCCCCGGCAGTAGGCGCAAGCCCGGGGGAAGTGCCCCCGGCTGAAGGCGGTCCGCACCTCCCTGGCCGTCTCCCCGTTCCAGACCTCGGCCAGGGTCGAGCGCTGCAGGTTGCCCAGGGACAGCCCGCACGAACAGCACAACCGCACGTTCCCGTCCTGGGCCACCATGACCTGCCCGGTCCAGGGGGCTACGCAGGCCCCGGCCCGCGGTCGCAGCGGGAAGGGTGCCAGCCGGGGCGAGATCCTCCCGGCAAAACCGTTGACCAGCCTGGGGATGCGCGGGGTGCCCTGCCCCCGCTCGCCCATGGAGCCTTCCTCGATCTGGAGGCCCAGTTCCGCGGCGAGCTTCCGATAGGCCGGCAGCCGGTCCCGGAAGGCCCCGGGCAGCCAGGACGGGGCCTGTTCGAGGTAACTGAAGCGGAAATCCCGGTCGGGCATGCGGCGCCCGAGGAGGGTCTGGGGATTGGGATTCAGTTCCATGAACCGGACCCGGCCCACGCCCACCGAACGGGCCAGGTTCAGGAACGATTCGATCTCGTCGAAATTCTCCTTCATGACCAGGTAGCTGAGCCAGAAATCCGAGCGGCCCTGGTCCAGGTCCACGAGGCGGGCGATGTTGGCCAGCACCCGGTCCAGGTCGCCCCCCATGATCTTCCTGTAAGTGGGCGGGGTCCCGGCGTGGATGGAGAAGCGGATGGAAAGCCGGACGCGGACCAGCAGCCGTGCCAATTCCGCCGACAGGAGGGATCCGGTGGTGTTCATGTGCAGCACGAAATCGTGCCGTTCGGCCTGCTCGACGAAGTACGGCAGGTCCCCCAGCAGGGGCTCGCCCGAACCGTGGACCCCGAGCACCTCGAAGTCGGAATAGTAGGGCTCGAGCCGCTCGAGGAGATCCCGGCTCGCGGGCACGGGCCGGGTCCGGATGAACCGGCACATGGCGCAGCTGCCCGGGCAGCCGTTGACGCCTTCCACGTAGAGGCAAGCCGGCATCGACTCCAGGTGGACCGCGCGGCGCTGGTACTCGTCCAGGAGAAGTGAGGCGTTCTTCACGGCGGCCTCCCGTGGTTCGATACTATCAGCGGCTCCAAGTCCGCTGCGCCAGGGTGTTCGGAATCCAGCACAGTGCAGTGGTTAAGCGCTGTAAACGTGACGAGATTGCGAGCTCGCCACGTTGCTTTGTGAGCTTCCGGGGAGCGTGTGTAAATTCCCACGCATCCTTCCCGGAAGCTCACAGAACACTTAAGGCTGCGTTCCTTCCGGGAGACGCGGCGCTTTCTTTCGCCGCCGCCGGATATCCTTCTGTTTCTCCGGTTGGAGGAGGCATCGTTTGATGGCCCGTAGCATCAGGTAGATCCAACCACGAAGGCTAACAGCCTTCTCGCAATCGTAGCCGTACAGGATTCTTCCTCCAAATCCTTCCTTGAACAAATTTATCTTTAGACGTTTCTCGTCTTCGATTCCTGCGTACCAGCCGTTTTGATCGTAGATCTGGAAGCCTTGAGCCTTGTAGAAAAGGAACTCGCTGTAGTACAAGAACCGGTTTGCCCTTCCTATGGTCCGCTTTTTGGCGGGGTCGTCGGCATTCCGATAGAGAAGCGAAACCTGGTAGCAGGGCTGGACAATCCCCGAGCGTTTGTGACATTGCAGGAAATGTCGAACCAGGACCGTACCCTCCATATCTTGTACCTCCGCCAGATTCACCAGCCCGGTGCTTTTAAGCGCCCGCAGTCGGCCTCGATCGATCGGGGACTGGCCCTCGATAAGGGGATTCTCATCGTAATGCCTCGCGAAAGCGTCGATGTCATCCTCCGATGGGCTGGTATTGAACAAGGTAGTCAGTTTGTCCTTGTCACGGGCCGCGAGGATGTCCCTCATGGTGCTCTCTCGCATCTTCTTCAGGAGCGCCTCGGGGGAGAGGTTGAGGTCCATTTGGATCGTATAGAAATAGAGCCAACCCCTAGAGGAAACGGGATGGGATCTCCGGTAGCAGATCCAAACATCCACACCCTTAAAGGAAACGGGGTCCTCGTCGAACCAAGTCTCCACCGCCCGTATCTTGCCCCCAAGGTGGGTGCTCAATAGCTGACCTTCTAGGGAGGTCACCGTGTCCTCGCGGAGGGTGGGGCTTGCACCATATCTGGCTCCTTGAACATGGGGTCTCTTTTTACCGGAGCATACTTCGGAGTAGAGTGTTCAGCGTCTCTACTGCGGATTCGTTCTGGACAACGCTGAGGAGGTTCCTGAGGTAGGGCCTCCCGTGCATGCGGATGATGGCCCCGTTCCTGTTCAGGCGCCGAAGGATTCTGCCGTGGCCGAGAACCTCATTGAGCAGGTTCAGCTTCCGGGTCTGACAATAGGCTTCCCAGCAGGCCTCCATGTGCCCTTCCTCGGCAAGAGATTTTGAACGGAACTCCAACGCTTCTATGAACCGGACCTCTTCTTCGGGAGCCATGCTTGCCAGCCCAGCTATAGGTTCGCCCTGGGTAAAGGGCACAAGTTCAAAGGTAGTCTTTCCGTTTTCCTGGATATCCATGGAAATTAGAATCCCCTTCTTCTCTATATTACTATTTGTTTCGTAATCGAAGATCATACTTCCTTGACCATAGACGATGAGCTGATCTAAGTATTTTTCATAAGACCCCACACAGTGGGAATGCTGGCAGGTGACGACATTTGCCCCTTCCTCCACGAGGAACTGACAAACCTTCCTTAGGCTGGGGCTGGGGAACTGGTACCCCAGGCATCCGGCATGAAGCAGCACCACCAGGAAATCGACCTGTTTACGGAGGACCTTCATTTGTCGTACGAATTCGATAACGTCCAGGGGATTGGCCCCCGCTGACGACGAGGAAGTCATGGACCATTCCCGTTCCGCCATGGCCACCATCCCCACGCGCACCCCTTTTACATCACGGATGTGAACCTTCCGGGCAAGTTCAAGAGAGGCCCCTGCACCGAAAAGTGTGATCCCGTTTGTTGAACAGGCCTCCAAAGTGGCCTGCAGGCCCGGCAAACCGTGGTCCATGATGTGGTTGTTTGCGATCCCCATCGCATGTAACCCCATAGCCTTGAGACCCAGCGCACAAGAGGCTGACCCGCCCATTATGGGGCCTGTTTTCACAATGGGTGTAGGCTGATGTATGAGTGGACATTCGAGGTTGGCCAGGAATAAATCGGCCCGCCGGGCCCGCTCCGCGAAAGGCCCGAGAATCTGCTCCTGACTTCCCTGGATGAATAGCCTTTCGTACTGTCTGATCGGACAAACGTCGCCACCGATCAGAATATTCACACTAGACATTATGTCTCCAAACACGATGTGAGTGCCTCATGCCAATGCCTCCATGGATCGTTTGCCTAGCAATCGGTACATTGCCAAGCTTAAACAAAGGAGGATAACGACGCTACATGCAGAAGTGGAAAGAGTGATACCCGCGATCCCGAACCTCTGGATGAAAAGGTAGTCCAGGATGGCGTTGAGGGCGAAACTGCCGAAGGACATGAAAAGAAGGAATTGGTTCGCCCGGAGGGCAGTGAGGGTACGCGTAACAAGAACGTTGCACGTGGAAAAGGGAACCCGCAAAAGGTAGAAGATCTGGACCTTCACGACCAGAGAGGTGTCCTCGGGGGTGAAGGAGCCATGTTGGTACATGACCCGGATAAGGAATGCAGAAATTCCGATGAGAACGAGGGTTGTCGGAATCGTTACAGCCAATATTATGCCGAAATAGGTTCTGAGAAACCGCCTGATTCCGAACCAGTTCTTCAACGCCACCATTCGAGACAGTTCGGGTAGGATGGCGGTTCCAATGGAAGAGGCGCCCAGGGTTAGGACAAGAGCCACCAATTTGCTTCCATAGCTCAAGGCAGAATTACTTCGGGGACCAAGAGTGGAGGCAAAGGCTTGGTCCACCAGACCCATGCCGCTTACTATGAAGGCTGCCGCAATGCAGGCGCCGTACTGGGCGCGAACCTTGCGGAATGCGGATGTGACCCCGTGCCACCGAGGAGCGAGGCTATGGCCCCGTCGAGCGAGGGCCAGACCGATAAGCACCGTCTCAAGCAACACGCCCAAAACCGTCCCACCCATGAGAGCGTAGATGCCTAAGGAACGTCCGAACAGTCCAAGGCCTAGGATGATGGCAAGGGGTTGTAACACGGGGGCTATGGCCACCATGGCGAACTTGCCACCTGCATTCAGCAGGGCCCCCCAAGTGGTGGAGAACCCGGTCATGATCACAATTGGAAGAGACCAGAAGAGCAGGTTGTGAGCGAGGGCCAGCTTTGGAGCATCAAAACCCGAAGCGATGACGGGAAGCCATAGACGGGCCGTGAAAGCAATCGTAAGGCTTAATGCCACCAGCAGAATAGTGTTCCACATGAGAATGGTGGTATATAGCCGCTGAGCTGCTTCGCTGTTCTCTTGCTCTCGGATCTCGATGTAGGTGGGGATCAAAGCCGCATTGAGGGAGCTTGAAAGGATTCCAGCGATCGTGTAGGGGACCAGCAGAGCAATAACGAAGGCATCGTATGCATTACCAGTTCCGAAAGCCGCCGCCACAAACGATTCTTTGAGGAGAGATATGATCTTCATGCCCATCGTCATGGTTCCCACGACCATGGCGGCGCCAAAAATTTTCCGGTTTACGGAACCGCTCGTAAAGGCTTTCCACTTCGAGCGCAGCACGATCAACAAGGAATGAAGCGAACGGACTGACGCAGTTCCACTCTCTTCCTTTCCTTGTGGTGGATCGGTGCTAACGGGCATCCCCCACCCCAGAAATCTGGTCCATAACTGCGCGGAGATGCAGCTCTCCGATTGAATGGAAACTTGCGCGAGTGTATGCCTCCTGCTCTCGCCTATACACCTGCTCTGCGTAGAAGGCATCTAGTACGAAGGCGTACGAGAGCTCTCCGATCAGCCATCGGTCTCCATCTTTCAAAAAATCGTACGTCATGCTTGTGAATTGGTTATGGTTACTAATGCTAAGAGCTAGATCGAAGGCTTCAGTGGGAATGGACTTCTCACCTACCTGCTCCCAAATTCCGCTGCCGCTGGCCCGGAAATCGTCTGGCCTATTCTTACGAGTAAAAATCGACACAAGGTCCTTGCCAAGGGTGGTGACCCTCCAATCCCGATCGATGTGGAGAAATTCCTGAAAGTACGCATAGCGCGGCCAAGCGTTCCGGTACCGGGAGTTGAGTACCGCTAAGATGTTCCCCTTGGCCATTCGAGGAATGAAGTAATAGTTCTCCAGCAGAATGTCCAAGATGGACGTCTTTCGGAAAATTCGGTCCAGTAGGTTAAGGGCCTCCTCAGGCGATTTCAGAAGTTGCACACCCTTAGCTCCGGCACCGCAATGGGACTTTGCCACCAGGGGATAAGATGCCTGAGCGGCAAACTCCCGGGCGGCCTTTGCGTCAAAGAAGACCCAGGTGCGGGGAGTTGGATAGTCATTTTGCCGGAGGAAGAAGGTTTCCCGGATCTTGTCATCGTAAAGCCAGAGCATTTTCTGGTTGGGGAAACAGCGAATTCCCATGGCCTCGATAAAGGGAATTTTCGTCCGGGCTTCTGACATGCAGCTGGGGTCACTCATGACAAGTCGCCAAACGAAGATGTCCACACCCTTCAATTGCTCCATCCAGTCATCAGCGCCAATATCGATGGTCTTTTGATCCAGACCGAGGGCATTGCAGGCGTTTGAGAATTCATCAAACCACCCGGCCGCCATCCTATTGCAAAGGCCCACAAGCATATGGTTGTCCTTTCGTGTTGAGACTCACAGAGTAGATGGTGTGATTCTGGTTTTCAATTCAACGATTGGCATAGTTTAGGCAGACCTGCGCATGTCGGCAAAAGTAAAAAGAGTGTGAAGGCGGCAACCCCCTCGACATTGAAGAGATGATCATGGCTGACAAGGAGAGTGGCCAGATTGACGACCATGAAGGAGACTAGAACCCACCTTGTGATGGGATCGCCACCGGTGAAAAGGCAATTCCTCATGTAATGTATCAACATCAGGATGAAGGCAACGAAGCCCAAAGGGCCTATTTCGATCAATACCCCCAGATAAGTGTTGTGAGTACCCATTGGGAACAATCCCTTTACTGCAACCTTTTCGGGATCCTTCTCGTCATAGACAGTCCCTCCCATGGCTTTCAGCCCATAGCCGTACCAGGGTTCAGCCTGGACTGCCGTCATCCACTGGTGCAGAAGATCGAGGCGCGTTTGTCGTCCACTTTGGCTGATTTCCGTCTCCCTTAAATCCATAAGACGGGATACAGTCGCGTTTCCCCTTGCTGACTGTGTTTGAGTCCGCAATCCTTCACTCAGTTCGAAAGCCACTGCAGTGGAAAACATGATTGTGACAGTCACAATCCAGAATTTTACGTTCCTGCCTCGCACCGCAATAAGGTAGTAAAGGATTATCAGAAGATACAGAATGACAGATTTTCGGCTCACACCCAGGTAAAGGAGTGGAAGGCAAGACAACCTTCCCAGCCATGCAATCCATGGAGTTGCCAGAACCGATAGGATGGTAGCGACCAGGCAGACGAATCCAGCATTGTTCGCATTTCCCCACAACCCGCCAAAGCGGGAGATGCCAAATTCGTAGACATTGGAGCCAATGGACCTGGCCTGAACCAATGCAGCAAACTCCGCGGACCGGGTCATAAGAACAAGTACCAGTAAGTTGCCAATTATTGCGAACTGGACTGCGTTGGCCCAGATCCTGAGATAGTGGGGCTTAGCCGTGAAGATCGCCATGCAACATCCGAGGGTAAGGGTGGTCAAAGCTACTTTCACGGCGAATACGATATCTGTGTTGGGTGATACGATGAGAGCCCAGACAAGATAGAAAAATAGCCAGAGCAGGTACAGTGCGGCTGGGCGTATCAGGCGCCACAAGGGGAGTTCCTTGGAAAACCTATAGGTAATCCAGATGATGGAAACCCAGACCATCCAGGTGAGCGGGCGGAAGAAATAGGACAATAAAGGTAGAGCCCCAGCAATAATTATCGCTAGCAGCACCGAAAGAATGATCCCTTTGGCGGGGTTTTCCACGAACTCGAGTTCATATGGGATCATGCTTTCTGTCCCCTCCATATTCTCCTCTCTCTCTCTCGAATTTATGTTGAAGGAGCGTTTGATCCGGCCTGGATCACCGCCCGTTCTCTATGGTCAGGTGTTCCTTGCGGTCCAGGGCTCACCTGGACTTTTTGATGGACCTAAACTCCTTTTCCTTTAGGGGTCGGGAGAAGCGGACCGCCGTCCCCTGGTCATCGATCCTGATAACCACACCTTCGACTAGGATGGGTTCCAGGTCAGGGTTTTCATGGGAAATGGTTAGGTTACAAACACGTCCCACCGATAGGTTGGATTGAGATTGCAATAGAATCCCTCCGATGCTGATGTTAAGCGGTTGTGCTTCGGAGGGGTGTGTGTGTCCGATCGACAAGTGCACAGGCACTCCCAGCGAATCCCGGTCGAAAGCCCGGAGATCTCCTGCCGGCCTTACCCGCACTGGCGGCGGAAGCATACCCAGAGTGGCAAGGATGATTTTCAAATTGGTCCAGACGGTCGCATGAGGTGCGTACTCCAGATTGATTCTGATCTTGTTCGGCATGATGTTCTGGATGTAGAAGGTTTCAGGGTCCTCGCTCCGGCCCAGGACTTCATTCTCGGATCGGTAGGCAATGGAGGCCGCATCCGTGATACCAGGGCGAAGCGACAGGACTCTGGCCTGTTCTTCGCTGTAGAAAGATACATAACGAGGTATTTCGGGTCTCGGGCCGACCAGGCCCATCTCTCCACGAAGCACGTTGATCAGCTGGGGGAATTCATCTATCTTCCATTTCCGGAGCCAGCGACCGACCCTTGTGATGCGTGCGTCCTGACCCACAGTGATGGGGAGCCCGGCCTGATCTTCGCCCATGGACATGGTCCGGAATTTCAGAATCCTGAAGTGTTGCCTGTTCCGCCCTACCCTAACCTGTTTGAATAAGACCGGACCACCGTCTCCCAGTTTGATTGCCACCGCCACGATGATAAAAAACGGAGATAGGAGCAGAAGGCCTATGATGGACCAGAAGAGATCGAACAGGCGAATCATGCTTCAGACCTGATTGAGACGAACGATATCTTCAATGGCTGTGCATACGTCGCCCACATCCTTATCTGTCAGCCCAGGGTGCAAAGGAAGAGAGAGCATTCTTGAAAATGCATCGGCGGCCACGGGGCAGTCTTCGGCCCGGTATCCATACTTGTTCCGGTAGAAAGGCTGCATATGAACCGGCAGGTAATGTACGGAGGTTCCAATCTGTCGCTGTTTCAACTCATCTATGAACCGGTTTCGGTCAATGCGGAGCAGTTCTTTCCTCAGCCGAAGCACATAGAGGTGCAGACTCGATTCCACTTCTGGAGATTCCACGGGAAGCTGAATGGCCTCCAGTTTGCTGAGTCTTGATTGGTATAGGTCCCACACCTGTCGCCGTCGTTTCTGAAATGCACCGAGACGATTCAGCTGTTGGAGACCGATGGAGGCCTGGATGTCCGTCATGTTGTATTTGAAGCCCGGGAGGATGACTTCGTAGTACCAGGATCCCGAACGATCGAATCGCTTCCAGGCTTCCTTGTCCATGCCGTGATGACCAATCACCCGTGCCCTTTCCAGCAATTCCGGGTCTCCAGTCAGGCAGCCACCCTCTGCAGTGGTGAGGTTCTTGGTAGCATAAAAGCTGAAGGAGGCGAGATTCCCCCGGGATCCGATTAAACGCCCCTTGTAGCGGGCAGGCAGGGCGTGGGCGGCGTCTTCCAGCACATGGACACCGTGCTGTTCCGCCAGATGAAACAAGGGGTCCAACTGGACAGGGTGCCCTGCATAATGGACCGGCATGATCGCCTTCGTTCGGGAAGTAATGGCAAGGGCCACCGCGTGGGGATCAAGGGTGAGGGTATCGGGCAGAACATCCACGAGTACCGGCTTGGCACCCACATGTTCGACCACGTTCGCCGTTGCGCAGAAGGTTAGGCTGGGAACAATGACTTCGTCACCCGGCCCGATGCCAAGAACCGTCAATCCCACATGGAGACCGGCTGTGCACGAATTGAATGCCACCAGGCCCGGTGCATCAAGGTATTCCTTTAGCCGGGTTTCGAACAAACGGGTCTTGGGACCCGTGGTGATCCAATCCGACATCAAGGTGTCCAAAACCTCAGATCGCTCTCCTTCCCCGATGGAGGGAGGACTGAATTGCAAGAATTTTTCTCTCACGTCCTTACCTTTCAAACATGGTGAAGGGGTAGACCCAAGTCATTATGGCATTCTGCGGTTTGGGAGATTGAATTCCAGTGCTACCTCGATGTTCTCCGCCTGCTGCGACGCAAAGACGATCTGACCCTCGCTGAACCTGTTCTTTGTCAAGGGGTCCTTCAGAGGTCAGATCCTTCACATTGGAACTGGTTTGGAAAGGCGGGGCGGGTCAGAGGTCAGATCCTTCACATTGGAACTGGTTTGGAAAGGCGGGGCGGGTCAAAAGGGGGAGGACTCCCACTATCCTTGGCCCTGAAGTAGGGGAGACGTCAGGAAGAATGTCAGATTGTTTCCTTAATGTTCCGATTGGATGTTACATATTTTTTCTGACTATGGTAAAATTCCGTTGTTATGAATATTCTGCCTAACCCATTTGGAGGGCCATTAATCGAATCAGATGGCGGATGGTGTCCCGTACAATTGACCGTTGCCGTTTGGCACCCACCTAGAGGTATGTATTCGTGATCATCATGCGTTATGGGATCTTCACCGTAGCAGAGGAATACTTTGAGACTGTCTGCGAAACTCCACGTGTTGATGTTCTCCGCTACCGTCTTGTAGCTTCACCCGAAAATCTCCGCAACGTTGAACCCCAGTCCACTGTGACCATCGACCTTACTCAGCCAGAATCGGTCATATTCCAGAATTTCGATAAAGCCACCCGATACGAAATCCGCCGAGCTGAGTCCAAGGATCTGATCGAATGCGTGCTTCTGAACAGCCATGAGATTACCGAATCATCGCTTGCCCAATTGGAATCCAACTATCGCGGCCTAGTTAAAATCAAGGGTGTTACACCGATCAATATGCAGCGCTTGAGCCTGCTCCAAGAGCAGGGAAAGCTCTTCCTTGGTAAAGCCACTATGCCAGATGGAACCGCGCTCGCATGGCACGTCTACCTGGTCGCTCATCGACGTGCCCGCCTCCTCCATTCCCTTTCGCTTTTCCGCGATACTCAACAGTCCGCCCAGCGACAACTGGTGGGGCGAGCAAACCGCCTTCTGCATTGGAATGACATCATAGAATTCAAAAATGCTGGAATCGAACTCTATGATTTTGGTGGGTATTTTCAAGGAAATATCGACAAAGGCAGGCTTCAAATTAATCAATTCAAAGACGAATTTCACGGAGTGCTCCGTACGGAATTTAATGGATTCCGTTTTTTTGGTGCGAGGGGTTTCATTGTAAAAATTGGCCTTCTAACAATTCGTTTGTTCACCAATTTCTCGTTTCGAAAATATTTTCCCGGGTCATGAACCACAAGCTTCGTGTTCTCTTCATCATTCCCTCCTTCACCACGGGTGGGGCTGAGCGGCAACTATGCGTTCTCGCTCAGCACATGGATCAGGACCAATTCGACGTTCATGTTCTTTTCTACTACGCTCCGGGCACCGATACCAATGGAAAGAAGTGGCAAGAGGGTCTGGATCTCTCCGGGGTTAATCTCCATTTCCTCGACAAGCGACCAGGGCCAATCGGATACCTGGCGGCACTGCCCCGTATCCTAGGCCTTATGTATCGCATTCGCCCGGATATCCTGCACGGATATATGGATGGGAATTTACTCGCCTTACTTCTCGGGTTTCTGTTCCACAAGCGCGTCGTCTGGGGCATTCGCCGCACAAGCCAGGATTTGTCTCAACTGAATCGTCTTAATCTCTGTTTGCTTAAGGTGGATATATGGCTCTCGCCATTCGTTGATCTAATCATCTTTAACTCCGAATCAGGCCGGCTCAGCTACGGGCGAATGGGCATGCGCTCACCTCGCATGCAGGTCGTGCCCAACGGTTTCGACATTGACCAGTTTTCACCGGATATCTCCCCGGGAACTACTCAAAGGCAGCTATGGGGTATACCGGATGATGTGCCGCTGATCGGAATCGTGGCACGGCTCCATCCTACGAAAGACCATCCCACGTTTCTTCGCGCGGTACAACGGCTTAGCCAGGAGTGGCCTACTGCGAAGTTTGTCTGTGTTGGCGATGGGTCGACGGAGTATGCAGAGTCCCTACGCATACATACCAAATCATTAGGAGTCTCTGATCGCGTAATCTGGCCTGGAACCTGCAGCCAAATGCCCGCCGTCTACAATGCACTTACGATCTTGGTCCTTTCCTCCACCGACGAAGGCTTTCCCAATGCGGTGGGAGAAGCGATGGCCTGTGGCATCCCTTGTGTCGTAACAAGAGTGGGCGACGCAGCAAGAATAATCGGCGACACTGGCTTTGTCGCTGAAATCGGCGATGACGAAGCCATCGCGAACGCAGTTTCGACACTGCTTCGTGAATCCGGAGATGCCCGTGTCGCGCGTGGCAGAGCCTGCCGCCAACGAATCTGCGCCTCGTTCAGTGTCCAGGCCTTGGCCCGCAACACGGAACAAGCACTGATGGCTTTATTCCCTGGTTCACCCAAACGAGACAGTTCTAATGGGATGAGTTAATGAACTCCGGGGCCTTGATCTGTACATGGCAGACATGGTGTTCAGCCAAGTGCCTCAACACGAGCTGCCAAACATGCCAACAAACATAACCCTAATCGTCAACCATCTTCTCGACGGTGGGGCAGCCCGGGTCGCAGTTTACCTCGCCCAGGCATGGGCAGACATGGGCCGAAACGTGACGATCTTGACCACGGATAGTGGCATGAATCCCCCGTTTTATGCCCTCCACCCGAATGTGATCCATCTTCCTCTTGACATGAGGGGACACTCCAGCAATTTCGTTGCTGCTGTGACGAACAACCTCAGGCGCTTGGTAAGGCTCCGTCACGCCATTCGCGAGAGCCGCCCTGATCTTATTGTGTCCTTCCTTGATACCACCAATATCCTCTGCCTGCTGGCCACGCGTACCCTACCCCCGATCCCGACTATCGTTTCAGAACGCACGGACCCGCACGGAAGACCACCTGGTCGAGCGTGGGAATTCCTCCGCAACCTTTCCTATCCATGGGCGGACTGCGTAGTGACACAGAGTCAGCATGCCCTGGATTATTTCTCTGCCAAAATCAGGGCTAAAGGACGGGTCATTCCCAACCCTGTATTCCAGCTTCCGGCTAACAACTCTTTCACCAAAGAGCACCACCGACTCCTGGTGATCAGCCTGGGCCGGCTGCATAAGGTGAAGGGACACGACCAACTCATCGATGCCTTTGCCCTGATCGCGCGCGATTTCCCAGATTGGGATCTCTGCATCCATGGTGATGGGCCGGAGCGCGAAGCTCTAGATGCAAGAATCCTCGCCCACGGCCTGGAGGGCCGGATCCACATCGGTCCCAACATCGCTGACGTGGGAAGTTGCCTGCGGGATGCAGACCTGTTCGTGCTTCCATCCCGAACGGAGGGTTTCCCCAACGCCTTAGCGGAGGCCATGGCTTGGGGCCTCCCGGTCATCAGTTTTGATTGTGCGAGCGGCCCTTCTGAACTCATCCGCCAGGACCAGGACGGTATTTTAGTACCTCCAGGAGACGTGTCGGCATTGGCAAAGGCCATGGCGCGCTTGATGTCAGACCCTGCCGAACGGATTCGACTTGGCGCCCGCGCTCCTGAAGTGCTGATTCGGTTCAGCCCCGCCCGAATTTTGGCATCCTGGGAATCCGCCATACAATCGTCCATCCACAGCCCCAGAAGGGAGTAGTCGCCATGATCCTTGATTGGATCCAACGATATCGGCTGAAGAGATTGATCAAGCAGGGGCTTCAGATCGCTGATGATTGCCGCCTGATCAGCGCGATTTCGGACCTGAGCCTTACCTCATCAGCATCGGGAAGAATGTGACCATCGCGAGCAACGCGACGTTCATTACTCATGACGGCGGTACCAGACCCTTTCGTTTTGAGCTAAAATAAAAGCATGTGATCAAATATGGCTGGATCACGATTTATGACAATTGCTGGATTGGTAAAGGATGTACCATGATGCCCGGGGTCAGCATCGGTCCCAATTCTGTGGTGGTTGCCTGGTCCGTCGTGGCCAAGGACATCCCTCCGAATACGGTTGCCTGTGCCGTACCTGCAAGGGTTGTCAAGACCCTGGAAGCCTATAAGGAGGCCTGTCTGACTGCCACTCCTCCCTATGATCAACAAGCCGACCGCCGGGACAAGGTCGCAGAGTTGCTGCGACTCTATCCCCGCCCCTGGTGAAGGAGACAACATTCGAAAGGATAGCCACTACATTCTCCGTTTCGACGATATCTGTCCCACGATGAACTGGGCTGTGTGGGAAGCAATTGAGAGGAATCTCCTCGTCCATAAGGTGCGGCCCATCCTTGCGGTTGTCCCTGATAACTGCGATCCGAAGCTCATCGTCAACTCCCCTGTTCCCGATTTCTGGAGCAGGGTCCGCCGATGGCAAGGAATGGGATACGCCATCGCCTTGCACGGCTACCAGCACGTTTACGTCAACAGAGATCCGGGGCTGTTGAGGCTGACGCGTAATAGTAAGAGCGAGTTTGCTGGCCTTTCGTATGAAGAACAGAAGGCCAAGCTTGAGAAGGCGATGGCCATTTTCAATCAAGAAGGGGTCCGGGCTGACGCCTGGATCGCTCCTTCCCATTCCTTCGACAGGACGACCTTGAAAGTCCTTGCTGAGCTCAGCCTGACGGTCATCAGCGACGGTCTTTGGCCCTGGCCCCACCTGGATGATGACAAACTGCTCTGGGTACCGCAGCAGTTGTGGAAGTTCAAACCGAAGTCGGCAGGTGTTTGGACCGTGTGTTTTCACCTGAACTCCTGGTCTGAAAAGGAGATCAAGGCATTCGAGAAGAACCTTGCCTCGTTAGCACCACAGATGACGGATCTCGCTACCGTCATTCAGGACTATGCCAATCGTCCCCTGACCCTTGCGGATCGAGTCAGCGCCTTCTGGACCTTGGCTTGGTCCATCCGCATCAGGACTCGTCTCCAAAAATGGTGGTGGCGGTGGAGATCACTGTTCACTCCATGATGTTTGAGAGATTGCGTCTGCACGGCCTCGTCCGTTCTCTCAACCTTGAATGGGCGGAGCATCAGCTGTATGAGCTTGTTCAGAACCGGGACCTGACCCGCTTCGAGAGACACCCGATGTTTTTCTATGCCATCACAGAAGATAGCGACCATGTCTGGTCCCGACTGGCAGTGTTTCTGGGATTACCCTTCGCCAACCTGTACAGCTGGAGGGGCCCAGCTCGTTGCTTGGCTTGCGTGATTATCTGCGCAGCCACCTTTGTGGCAGATTCCGCCAACCTATTTTGGGATACGAGGATTTTGGTGGGAACACAGAATGATGGAGTCCTGGCTTCGGCGGTTTCCGGCCTTCCTCGGGAGTCCACCTCGGGCAGGGCGGACCGAGCGAATAACGCCCCCCTCAGGACTTGCAGAGTTTTCAGCGTGGGGTCCTTAGCCAGGAACTTCCAACGCCTAGTGCCCTCCCTGCTAACGGAGCGCCCAAATTCCCCCATGCCTAGGGAGTGGTGAGCCATGGCCATCAGAGTCCCTCAAGGAGCTCACTACCTTATCCGCTTTGACGATATATGCCCGACCATGAACTGGGCTTTGTGGGATGAATTGGAAGATCTCCTGGTGGAAGCGGGTGTGAAGCCCATCCTGGCGGTGATCCCAGACAACAAAGATCCCAAGCTCATGGTCGCCACCCCCTCTCCCGTTTTTTGGGATCGGGTGCGGTGTTGGCAGTCCCGCGGATGGGCCATCGGCCTTCATGGGTACCAGCACACCTATGTGAATGATGAACCAGGCATCCTTCGACTGAATAGGCAGAGCGAGTTCGCCGGCCTGAGCTATCAAGATCAGGTCGAGAAACTACGGAATGGGCTGGAGATTTTTCAACAGAATGGTGTTCATGCGGATGCCTGGGTGGCTCCTGCCCACTCCTTTGATTGGGTCACTGTTTCTGCGCTAGCAGACTTGGGGATCCGCACCATTAGCGATGGGATGGCCCTTGCTCCCTATTGCGATCCGCAGGGTAATGCCTGGATCCCCCAACAATTCGCGAACATGCGCCCCCTCCCGTGGGGGGTATGGACTTTCTGTTACCACTTAGAGGCTCTCACACCCCATGCCATGGTCACGTTCCGGAGGCGCCTGAAGCAGTTGTGCCCGCAGATGATTTCCCTTCAGGATGCTGTGAAGATTGCAGTCCGACCTCGCTCTCCCGGAGACCGATTGGTGGGTGTGCTCCGACAGGTCGTATCCGGGTTGCGACGTCTAACAAAATGACGAATCCCCCGATTCAAGCCTGATATTTCTTGTATTTATAGGCGTAATCGTATTTGTAATACCCGTAGATTCCACCTATACCTACCAGTTTGACGTCATTGAAGACACAGCCTTTCAGGCGGCCTCCCAGGTTCTTCAGGCGATTCTGGCAGGTGCGAAGTTCGTCCAAGGGATTTGCGCCGTATTTGGCCACAAGCAAGATTGTTTCCGCCTGGGAGCCAATGACGATGGCATCGGAGACCGGAATCAGCGGGGGCGCGTCAAAGATTATGAAGTCGAAAGCTCCCGAAATGGCAGCTGTGAACTCCGAGAACCGACTGGACATGAGGAGCATCAACGGGTCAGGGGGGAGTACCCCAGTGCTTATTAGGCTGAGACCCGCCACATCAGTGTCCCTGATCACCGACTTCCAATCCGTACGTCCAGTAAGGATCTCAGATAGCCCGCCAGCCCGGCGTTTGGCGCCGAAGGATCTGTGCAAACTCCCCTTCCTCATATCGGCGTCCACCAGGAGCACGCGCCCGCCCGCTTGGGCAATCACCACTCCAAGGTTGGCGCTCACAAACGATTTGCCAATAGCTGGTGAAGGACCTGTGACTAGGATGATCCGGTTGTTACTCTTTTCCATGGTGAAATGGAGGACGGTACGTAGGCTCCTTAAACTCTCCGTGGCCATGTCCTCCGGATCCCGAACAGCCAGCAGGTGGAGACCTGATGCCTTCTCCCCGTTAGCAAGTTCAATCTTCTTCTGGGATTCCGTATGGGGGATGGTCACGAGCACAGGTAGGCCCAGCTTTGCCTCGATGATCCGGTGATCTTCGATGCCCGGGCGGAGAAGTCGGTGTACGAAGGTCAGTCCCGAACCCACTACCAAGCCGAGAAACAAGAAGAGGACCATCAGGATTTTTTTCTTGGGGAAGATCGGAATGAAGTTGGGTATGGCGTAGTCCACCACTCGGGCGCTACCCACAGAACCAGCGAGGGTGTTCTGCAGTTGCTGGATGCTGTTGAGCAGAGAGGTGTACATCTCTGATTTGATCTGGGCGTCTCGAGTCAGCCGGACGACTTCCTGTTGGGTCCGGGGCAAGGCCGTCACCTTCTGACCAACCTTCCTCGCCTCGGCTTGCAGATGGGTAATCTGCTGGTCTGTCGTGACTACAAGGTCGGAGCGCTCCGTGTAGGTCCGGAGCAGCTCCTGCCTCTTCTGTCGGAGAGCCGAAATCTGGGCGTCCAAGCTGGAACCCTGTTGCAGGTAGAGCTCCCCTTCCCTGGCCATATCCACCGCTCCGCTCCTCCTCCGGTATTCGTTGAGACGGCTTTCGGCTTCTGCGAGTTGGGCCTGGAGGGCGGGGCGTTGTTTTTCCATCAATTCAAGGGCCTTAGAGGATTCCCCGGCCTTCCTTTCCACCGCTTGGCGGATGTACTGGTTGAGAATGGCGTTCAGGATTTTAGCCCCCCGTTCCGGGTCTGCTGCCTCTAGGCCTATCCACAGAATGTTGGAAGGTGCATTGGGGTTTTTCCCTCTCTCCTCTACCTGCAGGTTCAATCGCAGGCTGTTGATGGCATTCACTGTATGGACAACCATCAGAGAAAACACCTGCCCGGGTTTGCCGTTCAAGCTCCGGACCTTTAGGCTCAGCGGATTTCCCTGATAGACCGCGCTCTCCCGGTCTCCCGGCCTACCTTCAGTCAGAATGGAACCATCCGGAGCCTTCCATTGGAAGTTCCCCCCGGGCAAAGTGATAAGCTCGAATTCGATCCCCTTCATGTTTTCTGGCACCACGAAGGACTCGATATCGATTCTAGGTCGAGTGACCGGGTTTCTTGTCAGGAGCTTGCCGATGACAGGCGTGAATACCGGTCTAGCCACCACATCTAGCACCATGGTTTCGACAACCCGTCCTAAGACCAAGTTGCTCTTAAGGATCTCAATTTCTCCTGGAGCTGCTGTTGGAAGAGAGTAGGCCCCCTCGATCTTGGTGAATTCGGAGTTTTGGGAGCCAAAATTCTTCTGAGTTTCCGTTTGCAGGAGACCTTCCACCTGGTAGACCGGAGAGGCAGTCCAAGCATAGAAGATGCCCACGATCAGGAAACAGAAGACGGATCCAAGGACCAGGTACCTGCCTTCCCAAATATTCGCGACGATCTCTTTGAGATGGAAATCATTGGCCTTTCCAGAATCGGCCAGCGGTCTTGAGTAGGGGTCATCCTCGTTGCGGCGGTGCGAACTCGAATCGATGGGGGAAGAATTATTCATTTTTACCTTTGCTTGCGAATTAGGCGAGGAATCCAGTCTGCAACAGATCGTTTGATTTCTGCCAAGGCTTGCGCGATGGCCTCGGGGCCCTGTCCAAAGGCGTCAAGGGTATCCCTATAGAAAACCGATTGCCTATGCCCGAGGAAGTAGACACGCTTCGAATGCTTGTATCCATTCGTTCGCCATTCTTTTCCTGGCGTTCATCCATGACCAGGATGAAATCCGTCGCGAAGGCAATTAAGGCTGTGAGTTGGTAGCCGCAGCGGCTGGAAAGGTCCTGGCCGCGTTCCGCCATGGTGGTCTGGGCCAAGGGATCGGCCGGGTATCCATGCAGGGCGGTCAACCCTACGGATCCGATGGTCATTTCCTTGCCCAAAACCACCCGGAGCAGAGCCTCCCCCATGGGACTGCGGCCATGATTACCGTCGCAGACCACAAGGCTCGACGAGATGTTGGATACTGGCTTCAGGGCGATATCTCCACAAGGATAGGGATTATCCAAGTCTGTGAACCTGGCAACCGGTTGGGATTGTTCCCCATGTCAATTATGGAGCCTGATGAAATAGCGAGCTTCCGCAGCTGCAAGCCCCGCGTTAACGACCGAATCAATGGTGGGAACAAGCAGACCCATCACGCGGCTGAAGCGAACCAGCGTGCCAGCATCCACGTAGACGATATCACGTGGATTGAGAGCGAACTTGTCGGCCAGCACCATGGAAGCAGGGTTACGGGCATCCAAATGGAAGACGTCCACAGCATTGGGGCCACCAGCAGCCCGAATGACGTAGATGGAAGTGGCATCTGCACTAGCTACCTGGATGCCTCCGGCTTCCGAGATGGCCTTGGCGAGAGAGAGATTCCCATGAGCCAGAGGGACGCTCCCTGGTTTGAATAGTTCGCCCATCATGTATACAGGCTCTTCGGAACTGTTGGGAATCTGCAGGGTATCGCCATCCTGAAGCAGGATCTGTCCCAGGTGGCTGCTTGCAGCCAAGACCTTGTGGAAATTAAGCCTCCAGGACTGGGTGCCCCTGGTCAGGACCATGCGGCTGTCGTCGGCCGTGGGCAAGAAACCGCCGGCCCGGTTCACGGCCTCGGCTAGGGTGAAGGGGACATCAGTCACCGTATATACAGCGGGATTGCGCACTTCCCCCCCCACATACACTTTCTGCGAGCGGAAGATGAGGACTTTGACATCCACTTGGGGATTCCTGAGTGATTTGGCAAGTTGAGTGACCAAGGTCTCCCGCACCTGACCGGTTGTCAAGCCACTGACCTTCAAGGTTCCCACATAAGGAAAAAATATCGAACCGCCTTCATCAACCAGGTTGCCATAGGACGAATCCTGCCGATTCGGCCCCATGGGAAGAGAGATCTCGGGGTGGTCCCAGACTGTGATCAGTAGGACATCCTGGGGACCGATGCGATAGGGCTTGATCTTCTCGGTGACGAGTCCGCCCAAGTCGATCTCCTCGGGAGTCGTCCGAGCGGTCAAGTTACTCAGTAGTTGGGGTGTAATGGAATGTAGAGAGAGCTTGAGCCCCTCGACTTCCACAGGCGTCTCCTGACTGTTGGGTCGCATGGTCATCTTCATGCCGGGAGCCTGGCAGGCGAAAAGGGCCGCCAAGACGATCATGGTGAGGCCCAGCTTCATCCTGGAGGGCCAGACATTGGCCTTAACCTGAGAATCTAGGTGGCGCGGAAAAACTGACGGATGACAGAAGGATGCGATAGGTAGCGACATGTTTTTTCTCCTAATGAAACTCATCCCATGATTGTTTTTTCCACCTAGAAGTATTGCATCAAATGACTGTGCGGCAATGAAAGTGTTGTGAAATTGTGAAATTCCTGGTGATCACTGACAGGTGTTCGACGCATTATTATTGAGTGTATTTGAGTTGATCGTGTTGGTACCCGTGGGATATGCATCCCGAATGCCACAGGCCGCGCTGTTCGTCACCGTGTTGCCTGTGACGGTATTGCCTCCGGTTTGGTACAGAAGGATGCCGTACCCGATATCGCCGGGTGAGGGGGCGGCTATGGTTCCTGTCACGGTGTTCCCCGTGACGAGGTTGTTGTTGGCTCCAGGGCTCAGGTAGATACCATCTCCGATGTTGTTCGAAACCGTATTGTTGATGACCTGATGACCGCTGGTG